>Ga0209403_10001813_pt1 | contig 26831 bp, 24 predicted proteins | sample ArcticOcean_MG_C_8_FD_187440 | JGI IMG/M metagenome (GOLD analysis project Ga0209403, IMG submission 187440) | Marine microbial communities from western Arctic Ocean - ArcticOcean_MG_CB11_86 (SPAdes) (version 2) | ecosystem: Environmental > Aquatic > Marine > Oceanic | place: Arctic Ocean... | reverse complement strand
GCAGCTACCTCGACCGCTTTACAAACTGCAGCAAGCTCAAGATGATCCAAACCAAGTGCCATGGCCGAATTAAAGATTTGCCGTGCAGCCGCAAATAAATAAATTGGCGATTTCATGGACGCTGCATATTCCGTTATTATAGAACAGTCTTTTTGGAAAACATTAAAAATTGTACCTTCTTCATAACGGTAATCAGAATTAGCCATATACTCACCACGAACCTGCAACATCGTCGAACCACCCGCACCCTTCGGTAGTACTTCATGGATCAATTTTGGATCAAGACCAGCCTTAATCCCAAGCACCATGCATTCAGCAGCAGCAGCCGTGTGAACACCAACCAGATAATTGGCAAGAATTTTCATTTTGGAGGCATCTCCGACGGGTCCAACGTGGTAGTTTGTTCCGGTGAAACCTTCTATAATAGGACGACATCGCTCGTAAGCTGTTTTATCACCACTCACATAGAGGGAGGCTTTAAGCGCTTCGACCATGGGTGGGGTACCACTGATAGGGGCATCAAGAAAAACCTTTCCGCCGGCCGTCATTAACTCACCCAAGTCAATTTTATCCTCGACTTTCAGTGTACAGGTATCGATCAGGATTTGATCCGGTTTGTCACACCTCAAAATTCCATCATCACCATCTATAACATCCTGGAGAGCTTTAAAACTTGGTAGCGAGGTGATCAGCACATCTGCCTTTTCAGCGGTATCCTTAGGTGTTTTAGCGGGCCGCATGCCCTGTTTGGCCAATGACTTTACGTGTGCCTCCAACAGGTCGCAACCAAACACCTCAAACCCTGCATTAAGCAAATGACGCGTATAAATTCCGCCCATGGCACCGAGGCCAATGACACCAACCTTATCTCTCATTATTTTCTCCTATTTAGATGGGCAATCTCTACCAAACTGACCAACCTGCATCGACAATAATTGTCTCACCATGGATCATCTTGGAATCATCGCTAGCAAGAAACACCGCAGATCCGGTTATATCCTCCACATCCATGAAATCAATACCCGTGGGTGTAAACGTTTTCATTGTTTCAATATATTCTTCGTTACCGGGTCCACGAACGTGTGCGTTCAACGGCGTAGCCACATTTCCTGGAGCAATTGAATTGACATTAATATTTTCTTTCCCCAATTCAGCAGCCAGGGCGCGGGTCAGGTTAACAACACCACCTTTAGACGCACAATAACCAGGGCAATTAGGGAAAGCGCCGGTCCCAGCGATTGAGGAAATATTCACGACTTTACCCCCTCCTGTTTTCCGCCAATGTGGAACGAGGGTTTTTACGGCAAAAAAGTAACCTTTAAGATTAAGGTCAAGTGTAGCATCCCAGATCTCTTCAGTCGTCTCCATCACTGGAACAGTATGGAAAACGCCTGCATTATTGACAAGTATATCCACTTTCCCCCATTCATCCATCACCTCTTTTACCAGGCGCTCGATTTCTGGGATTTTAGAAACATCCGCCTTGAAAGCCTTAGCCGAACCACCACCTACTATGATACTAGCAACCACATCATTGGCCTTACTTTCACTTTTAAAATAGTTGACCGCAACTTTGGCACCTTCTTTTGCATAACGTTTTGCAATTGCCTCCCCTATACCCATGGACGAACCCGTTACGATGGCAACTTTATTTTCAAGTCTCATTTTACCCTCCCAATATAAAATTTAGGCCCTCAATGATTGTGTAGCAGTTTTGTCGATTTCCATATTGTCGTCGATGACTATGCCATAAACTTCTTCGGCTCGATTACGGCTCACGATACCCTCTTGAACATCTTGTAACACTCGCTCCGGATCACGTGATTTGGGATCGCCATAGCCTCCACCACCACAGGCAATTGAAACCAGCACTTCTCCATCCTCAATCCATACTTGTGAACATTGATCAAGCCGTTGCAATTCTCCTTTGACCGTAAGGCGAAATTGATCAGAACGAGAGGCGGGACCACCATTACGTGCACCCAAAGGAATATGGATATTCCCGTCAGCAACAAAGCCGGCTTCCATTCGGCAATTAACAGGACTAAGTTCAACTCTTATGCCAGGTGCTCCCCTAAACCTACCTGCACCCTCTGAATCTTCAATAAGTCGCCTAGTATGTACTCGAAGAGGTGTGTAAACTTCATCGAGTTCAACCGAATCGATGTAGCACATCCCACCATTTCCTGCATGCAGCATTGTCATCCAGGCATCCTCAAAAGGAGCGCCCGCTCCTGCCGTATGACCCAAAAAAAGCTGGTTTACATAGGGCTTTCCATTGCGAGGATCCGTTCCTGATACAACCGAAGTAGAAGGCGGACAGAAGCAGCCAATCTCACCCATTCCAAGTCCATCACTGATCTCTGCCATAGCTCTCATAGTCGAGTTTTGAACGCGATCTGCTAAATTAGTAGTAGATGCAGAACAGCTTGTCGGATGGTGAGGCACCCCGACAACACCGTTATCTTTTAAATGAAGCTTAACGCGCCGAAAAGCGCCAGCATTCTTAGGGACTGTATTGTCGACAGAGTTGTAAATACCGATCATGGCAGACGTCCGCGTGCAAGCCTCGGAAACGTTCAACCCGCAGGGGAGCGCATCGGGATTTTGAGTAAGATCCACCTCTATCATGGCCCGTTTTGTGTCGATAGTGACTTTAGAGGTGATGGTAATTCCTTCCTTTGGAGTTCCCGGAATAGCGTCATGTGTAGATTGGGCAATACCGGTACCCTCCTGCATGCTTTGGATTGCCGCAATCATGCGGTTCTCCGAATAATCAAACCACTGCTCGGTAAAATTGTGGAGCGCATCCCATCCTATTTCTTCACCCAGAGATAGTAACTCGCGTTCCCCTATAAAGGCAGAACCGAGCATCGCCAAAAAATCGCCATACCACTGATCCGGAACTCGAATGCGCATGCGACACATGCGTATAATATCTTCAATAGTTTCGTAATTTTTTACCACTTGAACGGCAGGAAAGATAAGGGCTCCTTCCTCATATACGTCCCGCGCCGTGCCATGATAAGTCGTGGGAATGGAATTCCCAATATCCGCCTGGTGGGCTTTCGCCAAAACTGTAAAGTGATGTTCCCCGTGGTCATCTATCACGGGCATAAGCAAAGTGTGGTCCGCAGGATGGGAATCTCCATGGTACGGTGAGTTGTGCAGAAATACATCTCCTTTCTCGAGCTTAGGGTGAAACTCATGCATTGACTTGGCCATTAGATCTGGTCCGGAGAGAACGTGTATTGGCAGACTTTCTTCGGCGGTAAGTAATTCGCAGTCTCGTGTAACAATGCAACAAGAAAAATCCTTGGCCCGATTCAGCACCCCTGAGCGTCCAGTCCGCAGAAGAGTGTTTCCCATTTTGCGACATATGCCACCCAACCTATTGGAGAGGATCGCCAGCTTCGCTCCATCGAGTTTGTTTTTTATATTTTTATCCATATTTTTCTCCAAACCTTATGGCGAGATGACGACACTTCTATTTTCTGTCAACCAAAAGCTGGCCTGGGGGTCAACAACTATCGTTGTAAACTCTGTTTCAATAATAGCCGGCCCGGAATATGTTTTCTTGGTATCTATAGAGTTAAGCGTCTGAATTGGTGTTTCCATTTCACCGTGTTGCTCAAAATACGCCAATCGTTTAGCAACAACACCGTCCCCCAATGTACCTGACTTAATCTGCCCAGCCGTTCCACCACGCAAACGGCAACTTACCGAGGCAGTCCAGCTTACCATTTCGACGATGGAGTCTGGATCATTTATCGCGAAAATCTCCTTATGAACAGAATGAAAATCCTGGACCAACGCGTCTAGATCGCTGCCACCTTTGAATCGGCCAGTCCGCAAAGGCACATCTATCTCCCAAACTTGACTGGCGTAACGAGCTTCAACACCAAACTCGATGCTGTGATCCACCGCACCTGCACCAGGCCCGTCAACGAAGGACTGACAGCGGGCCTCTAATCCTGCAAGAATTTCATTCACACCCTCCAAATCCCACTCCTCAGACGTAGTAAAAAACATAGACCTAAATTCCGTAGTGAGATCCGACATCACGGCTCCATAAGCACTCAAGGCGGCTCCAGTTTCCGGGATTAATAACTTTGGACATCCCAGGCGACGGGCTATAAGCGTAGAGTTAAGACCAGCTGCACCACCACCGCCAATGAGAACGGCATCTGCCGGATCAATACCTTGATTAACTGTAATTTCGGAAATGGCCTGAACCATATTCTCAGTCGCAACCCCAACGACCGCTGCCGCTCCTGCTTTCAAATCAAGACCAAGGGGTTCAGAGATCTTTTCCCTAATAGAGGCCTCAGCTGAAGATACATCTAATTTCATTTTGCCACCCAAAAAATACTTTGGGTTGAGATAGCCGAGAACCAGGCAGGCATCCGTCAGTGTCGGCTCCGTTCCTCCTGATCGATAACAGACCGGACCGGGTTCAGCACCTGCACTCTGGGGTCCAACGTGAAGGATACCACCATCATCTACACGGGCAATGGAACCACCTCCGGCACCAACACTTTTAATATCAATAGACGGGAAACCCGTCATATGGCCGCGGAAAGGCTGACCAATCCAGGTTTCCCGTGTTTTGGGGATGCGTCCACGTCGTACCAGGCTCACATCATAGGTTGTACCCCCTGTATCGGCGATGATTACGTTGGTTTCTTCACATTCCAAATCCGCATAGTGCCGGCCTGCTATGGGTGCCATAGAAGGGCCGGAATTAATGGCGTGAATGGGTTGGCTAGCTAACTCTTTAGCGTCCATCATTCCACCTTGGGAGGTCAGTACGAGTGTACGACCAGAAAACCCTACCTCAGATAGTCGCTCTGTCAAACTACTAAGATACTTAGTCATTAGAGGTTTTAGGGATGCATCGATGGCGACCGCCGACGCCCGGCGGTATTCGCGAAGTGCCGGATTCAAAACATGGGATAAGGAATAAGGGATACCAGGTAGATGCTTAGATAACAGATCTCCAACTCGATCTTCGTGTGAAGAATTGGCAATCGACCAAAGTAAACATACTGCGACGGCTTCAACATTTTTAGATTTCAGTTTCTCAATTATAGAAAGGACGGCCTCTTCATCGAGAGGGATCACCTGCTGCCCGCGACTATCCATCCGCTCAGGCACTTCGAACGTCAACGCTCGAGGGATATAAGGCTTTGGATAAGGAACTAAAAAATTAAACGGTTCTATCCTTCCTCCTTCACGTAACACTAAAATATCTGGGTGTCCTGCGGTCGTGAGTAATGCTGTCTTTGCCGTATTGCCAGTAATGATCGCATTAATGGCGTAGGTGGTACCGTGAATTAACATGTCCCCCTTTGCCATGAGGCCAGGCAAGTCAATGTTCCTCTTAGATGCCGCAAGAGTAAGAGCGTTCAACACTCCTAGAACCGGGTCCTCTGGCGTTGTAGCCGCCTTGAACATTGAGAGAGTTCCGTCGTCATCCTCTACAATGAGATCCGTAAACGTACCACCGGTGTCACATGCAAACCTCATGACATCTCCCTGTTAGTTCTAATCTCGTTTTGGGTCTTTTTTAATCGAGTGGGGTTAGGCATTATAGATAGTATGAGTTTCCTGACTGAACGATGCAATCAAAAGGATAAATACAAATGCTGAAAATGATTGCTCCCTTTGAAATGGGTATATGCGTCGATGATCTAGAAAATATGATAGCATTTTATGGAGACGTATTAGGCTTCAAATTGATCAGTAAAATTGATGTGCCAGCAGATAAAAGCAACGAGGCGGGGTTTACGTCCGGCGGTTATACCATTGTTCGCATGCAGACAAACTACGGTGAACGTATTAAGCTTGTTAAGCCGATGACATCGGCCAATCCCAGGACATCTGGAAAAGAAGTTTTATCCAAAAAAGGAAATGTTTTTCTGACTTTCATCGTCGAAGATCTCAAACATACTGTTTCAAGGGTCAAGGATACGGACGCCCCTATTCGAACCCTAGGCAGTATTATGGAGGTACGGGACGGCGTGTTTCTCTCAATCATAGACGACCCCGAAGGTAATCACCTGGAATTTGTCGAATATAGTGACATTACCAACTACCGGCCTGATCTTGTTTAGGCTTCCCATTCCATGTGACCGTCTACGGCAATAAATTGACCGCTTATGTGTTTGGCCTTTTCTGAAGAAAGAAATACCACTAAGTCCCCCACCTCTTTAGGTTCTATCCAGCAACGCATGGATATATATCTTAGATACTCCTCCTCAGTCTCCTCTAACGTTCTTCCATCGGCCTCTGCTTTCCTGGCTAAGATCGCGCGACCCCTCGTGTTATCGATAAGGCCCGGCAAAATTGCATTGCAACGGATATTCCAAGGGCCAAGTTCTCGGGCCACGTTATGAGTTAGACCCATCACGCCCTGTTTTGACGTGATATAGGGGAGACGATTTATCATGCCCGTGCGAACAGAAACCGTTGAAATATTAATGATTGCGCCGGATTTTTGTGCCTTCATATATGGCGTCGCCTTCTGGATACAGTAGAACATACCGTTCAAATTGACATCCATCGTTCGACGCCATTCATCAACATCAATTTCTTCAATAGAGGAATGACCGCCGCCAATACCAGCATTATTCACAAGGATATCCAAACCACCCAGCGAAACCTCAACATCCTCAAATAGTCGCGCAACGTCATTGGCATTCCCCACATCGCAGCGGGTACCGCTAAGACCTTGTTTATCTTTAATTGCGCCTTCTAAGGCCTCACCGTCAATGTCACAGATATGCACCCTGGACCTTTCTTCAAGGCAGCAGTCAGCGATAGCATTGCCAATACCCGATGCAGCTGCAGTTATTAAGATCCTTTGATTGACAGTCAACGGCTCTCAACCAATTAAAATGCGACCTGATCCCCACCCTTTAGGGCAAGGCGCTCTCGAGCCTCCGAAGGCGTTGCCACTTCAAGAGAGAGGTCTTCAATAATACGCCTGATCTTAGCGACCTGGTCCCCATTGGATTTAGCCAACTCGCCCTTACCTATATAGAGCGAATCCTCAAGTCCAACTCGAACGTTCCCGCCTAAGATAGCACCCGTGGTGACAAAGCTCATCTGGTGACGACCAGCGGCCAGGATTGACCACTCATAATTTTCCTCGCCGAAAAGCTTATTTGCAATTCTTCGCATATGGGCGAGGTTCTCGATATCCGCTCCAATACCGCCGAGAATTCCGAATATGGTTTGTACGAAGAATGGCGGTTTGACAAGTCCCCTGTCTACAAAGTGCGCAAGATTATAAAGATGTCCCATATCGTAGCACTCAAATTCAAATCGAACGCCGTGACCTTCCCCAAGCTCTTTTAAAACCCACTCAATATCCTTAAATGTGTTGCGAAATATAAAATCCCGGGTCATCTCGAGAAATTTTGGCTCCCATTCATACTTCCAATCAAAGGGCTTATCCAAAATGGGATAGAGTCCAAAATTCATGGACCCCATATTAAGTGAGGTCATCTCGGGGCTCGCCCTCAGGGCGCCGGCACACCGCTCTTCAAGAGACATGCCGTGACCGCCACCAGTAGTGATATTTACGATGGCATCTGTGGACTGCTTAATGCGGGGCAAAAATTCCATAAATACGTCTGGGTCTGGAGTTGGGCTACCGTCTTCAGGATTTCTTGCATGTAAATGTAAAATAGACGCGCCCGCCTCCGCGGCGGCAATAGCATCTGCCGCAATCTCATTCGGTGTTATGGGTAAGTATTCCGACATTGTTGGGGTATGAATTGAGCCTGTTACTGCACAGGTGATAATTACACTTTTTGCCATTTAGGCCTCCTCCCCTGAAGACTATATTTACTTGTGATATTTTTTGCAAAAGAACAATAATGGAAAACAAGGGTATTGATCAATAAGTAGAACGAAAGAAAATCTCACAATTAACTTAAAATAGGCGAACGTATTTGAATCTTTTTACTGACAATGTCAGCCAGTTTCATCAGCAGAGCTTTACTGAAACGCGGTCCTACGATCTGGGGACAGGCAGGTAACCCCTCATCTGTTAGCCCTGAAGGAACGGAAAGAGCTGGAATCAAACTACCTCATAAGTACAACATTAAGTAACGAGAGAAGGCATTTTAAATGCTCAGGCCTGCCTGTTTTTAGGCGGGCCCTTTTCTTGAATGAATTTTGTTAAAAGACAGGCACGTCATCTGGCATAGGAAACAACAAGATTACTCCCAGAAACGTAGGACGCCTCTTCCGATAGTAACCACAAAATCGCAGCGGCGACCTCCTCTGGTTGGCCTGCCCTACCTGCTGGCAAAGTAGGCCCCTGTTTTTCTATCCGTCCTGGTGGCTGAATTTCGGTATCTATGAGGCCTGGGCTCACAACATTAACTCTAATACCTTCACCCGCAACTTCCTGAGCAAGTCCCCAACCGAGAGCATCTACGGCACCCTTCGATGCGGCGTAGGGGACACACATTCCTGGAGAACCGAGGCGAGAAGAGACCGAAGAAACCAATACAATAGAACCACCATGCCCTCCGTGGTTTGGTGACATACGTTTTACAGCCTCACGAGAACCGATTATAGCCGCATTCACATTTAAATTAATCAGCGGCAGAAGTTCTTCGTATTTTAATTCGTCGATCCGTCCATAAGGCTCAACTATTCCGGCACTGTTAACGAAGCCTTCCACCGGTCCGAGCTTGGTTTCACAAATATCAAAGAGGCGAATGATGTCATCCTCATGACAAATATCCGCCTGTACCGCGACAGCTTCTCCACCCATTTTTTTTATTAAATCAACCGTTTGGCCGGCACGGTCACTATTAGTCACAAAGTTTACACAAACGCGCCAACCCCGTTTGATAGCACCAATCGAAACACTATGTCCTATACCCCTGCTCCCTCCCGTTACTACTAACACTTTCGACATGTTTTTTCAGAGCCTCCAATATTTAAATGATTATGTGCAACCTCTTTAGTATCGACTAATCGTGTTTCATACCAAACAAGTTCATATGGTGGATTGATCTCCAGGTCCAGTTTACCATAGCGCAAACATTCATTACTTTACCAACACCGGTAATAAAGTGTTAAATGATAGAGTCAGCAAACTAATGGATATTAGATATGGAAGTCGACACAATCGACCACGTAAACGTGGAGACTGATGATGTTGATCGATCAGCTAAGTTCTATAGGGAAGTAATTGGTTTAAAAGAAGGCCCCCGCCCAGATTTTGACCGCCCTGGTTTTTGGATGTATGCAGGTGATAAACCCGTCGTTCACATAATCAAGACAGCCCAAAACAATAAAATGCTCACGGGCTCCAAGGACGCCTCAATATCTCACTTTGCTCTACAGATTAAAAATTTAAAGAATGCTCGTGACCATTTGGACTCTTTGGGGATCAAATATAATATCCTTCAAGTTCCCGGGACAGAAATTGGCCAACTATTTTTAGAAGATCCAGAGGGGGTATTGATAGAATTGATACATCTGCCAGATGGTAAACGTGTATAACAATAAAGGGCTTTTCATTTGTTTTAAGGATCCTATAAATGTATCCAATTATCCCCAGATAAAATATAAAATTAATCTCTTCTCCCAAACTTTGATCTGATAAAAATTTCCTTCAAATTGAAGATGGTTTCTGAGTTACCATCGACGAAGACTTTGCTTGACCTAAAATACTTTGGCCATTACTTCGGAAATAACCATTTCCATACCAACAATTTATGAATTCATCATCCTCAGTATCATCCTCTGACCCCAAGACTATTATTTGGGGCGTTTTTTGGGCATCACTCTCGACATCCCTTGGGGGCATGACAGTTGTATTTACCCGTTTGATAATTGAAGAAAGCGACCCCCTATCCCTTGCCTTTGTTAGATATGGGATTGCGGCTCTAATTTTTTTAGGGGCCTTGTTAATACAAAACCGTATGCCAACTTTTGAGCGCAAGGATATGCTGTTTTTAACTTTTATCGGAACCTTCATGTTTGCGGTATTTCCATTTTTCATGGCAAAAGCGCTCGAAGATACCACCGCCGCTCGCGGTGCTCTTATATTTTCTGCCATGCCGCTGATTACCATTTGTTTAGCCTCAATCGCCCGGATTGAAAAATTAACCGGCCAGAAAATGCTGGCGGTGCTAGTGGCTATTGCAGGAGCAGCTATTGCCTTAGGCGAAAATGTAGATCAAATCGCACCACACGCTCTGAGGGGAGATGTGTTCATGTTTCTGGGAATGTTATCGGTGTCACTGTTCAACGTATTTTCGGGCAAATATCTCGTCCGATACGGCAATCTACCTGTTATGACTTACTCCATGTTCGTTGGGGTGTTAATACTTCTCCTCTTGGCACTAATTTTTGGTAAGCCATTTTCAGGATCGCTCACCTTTGATGAATGGGGCTGGTTCATAGTATTTATCCTTGCCGCTCCAGGGGGGGCGCTCATGATTTTTGCTTGGGGTCAGGCACTACGAACAATAACACCAACCCAAGCCACTATTACCATCGGGTTCAATCCCGTCACGGCTATCCTATTGGCGGCATGGCTGTTAAGTGAACCCATTACCATCAAAGTATTATTAGGCTTCGTATTAATATTCTCTGCAATTGTCCTCGCCAGTTATCGGCCTCGGCATTCAAATTCCGGTAACGTAGCTTCTTAATTCGAGAAATACCTGTGCCCACACCCCTCATCGGTATTCTATTTGTCTCGACTGCTTTGTCTATCAACGCCGTTAAAGATGGTGTAGCTAAGCTTTTAGGAGGCTACTACCCCCCCCTGATGCTGGTCTGGATACATCTGGCTTTTACCTGCTTTCTACTGATGCCTCTAGTTTTCAAGAAGTATGGCCAAACCGTACTTTTTCCCCAAAGATTCGGGGTCCAAGTGTTGCGCAGCACGCTATTTGTTCTGGGGATCAGCTTATTCTATTGGTCTCTCAATTACATTCCTCTAGCCGACACAACATCTATGGTATTTATAGCTCCCATTGTCGTGACCGTCTTATCTCCAATAATCCTCGGGGAAAAACTAGGATTGCATCGAAGCCTTTCCGTGTTGGTAGGTTTTGTCGGTGTGTATATCATTTTACGTCCTGAATTCGGTGGCGACCGTTTCGGATATATTTTAGGTCTTGCGGCTGGGACTTGCCTAGGAATGTTTTATATGGCAAATCGCAAACTAGCCGAATACCAACCCCAGTTGGTCGCGGTAACCTATACGGCAATATTTGGCACTTTACTTTTATTGCCCGTTCTTCCATTCGTTTGGGTCGTCCCGCGTCTATCTGATAGCGCTCTACTAGCCAGCTTTATTTCGTTAGCAATCGTTGGCCAAATCTTTCTGATTTCAGCTTTCAGTTATGCAAATGCTAGTACCCTAGCACCTTTTCAGTACACACAATTGATTGCTGCGACTATAGTTGGCCTATTAATATTCGACACGTTCCCCGACACAACAACTTGGTTCGGAATTTTCCTTATAGTGTTTTCCGGACTTTATATAGCACTTCGGGAAACGTTGATTGCAAAAAAAGGTGAAACGTAATGGACTTTTCCCTATCGCCAGAAATCGAAAACTATCGACAACAAATTCACGACTTCGTCAAAGATGAAATTCTGCCTTTGGAACGAGATCCGGCAAATTTTGATGCTCACGAAATGATTGAAGAGGATGTTCTTTCTGATCTACGCACCAAGGCAAAAGAACAGGGGCTTTGGGCATTTCAAATGCCTAAAGAAAGAGGTGGCGTTGGTCTAAATAACGTTGGGATGGCCGCTTGCTATGAAGAAATGGCACGCTCTCCATTTGGTCCCGTAACCTTTAATTGCGCTGCGCCAGATGATGGTAATATGATGGTTCTGGAAAAGGTTCTCCCTGAACATCAAAAAGCCCAATGGCTTCAACCAATTATAAACGGAGAAGTTCGCTCCAGCATCGCCATGACAGAACCTATGCCTGGAGCCGGTTCCGATCCCTCCGCGATGCTGACTATTGCAAATAAGAAGGGTGAAAATTGGTTGATTCACGGAAAGAAGCATTACATCACTGGTGCCCAAGGGGCTAAGATATTTATAGTAATTGCTAAAACCTCTGAAGATCCGCGCAAAGGACTTACGGCTTTTTTATTTCATGCCGACCAACCTGGATGGCAAATCGATAGACGTATTCCCATTATGGGCCCTGAAGAACATGGAGGTCACTGCGAAATCACGTTTGACGGGCTGGAAATTCCCGATGAAAACCGTCTACTAGAGGTAGGTGACGGACTTAAAGTCACACAAATCCGGTTGGGACGAGCAAGATTGACGCATTGTATGCGGTGGCTGGGACTCTGCAAAAGAGCCATGGAAATCGCTTCAGAATATGTCGGTGAGCGAGAAAGTTTTGGTGAAAAATTGATCGACCATGAGGGTGTCCAATGGATGATGGGGGAAGCTGCTATGGATATCCAAATTGGCCGCTTATTGACCATGCACGCTGCCTGGTTACTCGATCACGAGAACTTTTCCCGAAAGGAAATTTCAATGGCAAAGGTACAGGTTGCGGACGCGCTTCACAAAGCCGTGGATACGGCGATTCAGCTCTGTGGAGCACGTGGTTATTCGAAAGATACGCTACTAGAATGGATGTACCGCTACGCCCGTCAAGCGAAATTGGTGGATGGTGCATCTGAAGTGCATAAAATGGTGTTGTCTCGTTTTCATAAAAATGAAGGTCAGCGTTTTTGGTCTTGGGGTGTTTAAGAATATAACCCTTACACCATGAAAAATGGAAATATAGAGCTAGAATTATTTTTAACGAATGCAGCAGGTTCGAAAACTGCAAGAATTATCGACCGTTACAAGCTTACTTCGGGGGCAATTCAAGAAAATTGGGCACTAGATGTAGAATTTAGCGGAGGCCCTTTAGCAGGTTTGCAAGAATTATGCTTGCGCATGGACGCCCCTACAAGAATTGACAACAGTCGAAGTCGGATTGAGGAATTTGCTTTTTTAAAACTTGCGTATGAAAATGGCGTCCGGGTGCCGGAGCCATTATTTTTTTGCAAAGACAAAAAGATTATTGGACGTCAATTTTTTATAATGCGCCGAATACCGGGAGTTGCCGACGCCCGCAGAGTCACACAATTTAAACGGACTATTGATCAACAAGATAAATTGCTATTCGATTTGGGGACCGAACTGGCTGCAATACATGCCTTAAAACCTAGCGGAAGGGATTTTAAATTTCTGAAAAAACCACGTATTGCGCCCGCTCTACACGTCATAAATCAATATCATGCTGCGCTGGACGCTCTCCCCCAACCTGCGCCAATTTTGGAATGGGGTTTGCGTTGGGCCCAACTCAATTTACCAAGGGTACAGATCCCCACAATTTGTCATAGGGATTTTCGTACGGGTAATTTGATGATCGATGGCAATAATCTTGTCGGTATATTAGATTGGGAGTTTGCTGCTTGGAGCGACCCGATGGAGGACGTTGCCTGGTTTTGTGCAAAGTGCTGGCGCTTTGGATTTGACAATAGAGAAGCGGGCGGCATGGGATCACGGACTGCCTTTTACGATGCCTACGAAAAGGCTTCAAACCGAAACATTGATCATAAGGCAATATATTTTTGGGAAATCATGGCCCATATTCGTTGGGCTATAATTGCTCGACAGCAAGGTGAACGCTTTGCAACCAATGGAGAAAAGTCCTTGGAACCTGCGATGACTGCGTTCATTGCACCTCAGTTGGAGTGGGAGGTAATGAGAATGACAGAGGACTGGGGAAAATGAGGATTAGACCCAATGTATTAGATATCCTCGAACTATCGAAGGAAATTATATCTAATGAATTCGACGACAACAGCTTTGATAATCGAAGATATGAGACCCTTATGATGGCAAACGCTATTACAATCGCTACACGTCAGTTAAAAATTGGAGACGGTCCAGAACGCAAAGAATTAAAAAAAATACTTAACCTCATAAATCCATTATCATCCCCTAAAGCCTCAATTGGGGATAGACTAGCTGATTTGTATTCACATGTTTGCCTTGAAATTCGCAAGGGTAACTTTGATCCCGACAAAATAAATCACAACGAATTGCGGAACATCCTAAATGAAGCGGCATTACAATTAGTCATGGAATACAACCCCAAATACCTTGAGGGAAAATAGGTACAAATGATTTAACTCGGCTCCACCGGGAAACACAAATACCCCCCAACCAACTAATTAATAAGAAATATCAATATTTTAGGAAAAATACACCCGCCCCACGTTAGAAGCCTTTTTGAAGTATTCTTTTGATCAGGGTATTTGTCACCGGGAAGTCGCACCAGAAGAATTGTTTCCTAAAGAACTCAGTAAAGAGTTTAAGGTGTGACTAACACAAAATTACTGTAATGAGAGCTAAAAACTTCAGGATTTTATTCTAAACCAACGGGTCTTTCCTCAGCAATTCATTGAAGGTTTTTCGCGAGGGCGACCCTATTCTAGCGATCGACGTATTCAGATTTCGCTTCTCTTCTGAAACCAAGTTCAAATTATTTTGTTGTTGATTTTTGTCTGTCGAGCGCGGCCAATACTTTTTCTGGTGTGATTGGGAGATCGGCTATCCTAACCCCGACGGCATCAAGAACCACGTGAGAGCGTTTGCCCAAGCCTGTAAGCGTTGGGGTTGTTACTCTATGGCCGTATGTAGTTAGCTGATTGCTTACATCTCTCCACACCCAACCGCCGTGCCACGCTCCGTGAACCAAAACATAAGTGCGGGCATTATTAGTGGACTGATTATCAGATATCCATCCACACCCTTTCAAAAAATAAGGACCACAAACCCCGTGAGAACCAGCAGCAGTCGTTTCATGCCGTGATGATGGCATAAAGTGGGGAAGAATTGAAGCTGGTTGGTGGGTGACGGCTGATTAAGAGCGAAAATGACAAATTTGAAAATTGCGGGCTTGATATTTAGCTGTCGATAGGCGGGAATATGTATATATATAATTTAATAAAAGTCTAATTGAGGTAAACAAGCATGGCCAACGTTCGCAATATCCTGTTCGTCATGTGCGATCAACTGCGGTGGGATTATCTATCCTGCTATTGCCACCCTAAATTAGAAACGGCTAAACGGCACGGAGGAAAATGATGCAATCGACCAAAGCCCCAACTCTCTCCGCGCACGGTGCGCAGATACCCGCAGTCGGTTACGGTACCATGCTGTTTCCGGAGCCCGAGCGGGCGGTCGAGCTCATCGTCTCTTCACTCGAATGCGGCTACAGGCATATCGATACGGCGCGCAAATACGGCTCAGAAGAATGGGTTGGTGAAGGCATCCGTGCCTCGGGCCTACCACGCAAGGATATCTGGGTCACCACCAAGGTGACCGAAGAGAACGCGAAGGCCGACGACTTCACCCGCTCGGTCGATACCAGCCTGAAGGCCCTCGGCCTTGATTATGTCGATTTGCTGCTGATCCACTGGCCGCAGCCGAAGGTACCGTTGGAAGAAACGCTCGGCGCGCTGGCCAAAGCCAGGCGCGAGGGGCTGGCGAAGAATATCGGCGTGTCGAACTTCACCGTCCCCCTGCTTGACGAGGCCGTGGGCAAATGTCCCGAGCCGTTGTTCACCAACCAAATCGAATATCACGCCTATATCCGCCAGGATAAGATCATCGCTGCTTGCGGCAGACATGGCCTGCTGGTCACCTGCCACGTGCCCCTGGCGCGCGGCGCCGTGTTGAAGGATCCGGTGATCCGGGATGTCGCTAAATCCCACGGTAAGACGGCCGCGCAGGTCGCTCTCAAATGGCTAGTCCAGCAGCCGGATATGGTCGTCGTCCCGCGCGCGCTCGAATACTCGGAGATTACAGAGAATATCGACATCTTCGACTTCGAACTCAGCGAGAACGAGATGAACCAAATCTCAGGGCTGCGCGACCGGAACCGCCGCATCGTCGACCCGACGGTACGCCGCCCGGTCTGGGATAAGGGGTGATCGCTGGATATCCTGTCTAGAACGTTGGAACGTCGCGCACTACTTCCAGGGCGTTAGGCTGTTAGCTTATATTTTTTTAAAAATTGACCTTATCAGTTGCATAACACCAAAAAAGAGCGAAACAGCCCATCAGAACTGGCAGCAGTCGTTTCAATCCGTGATGATGCCATAATGTGGGGAAGAATTGAAGTTAGTTAGTGAAGTAGCTTCAAACTCCCTCACATATACAAAGGACCCTAAATAAAAAGAATTCGTGACCACCACTGGCTGCAAAGTTATGTTCTAAACGGCTTGGTTGTAGAAGAGGAAAGTCGATGGGTGGCGAAACTAACAATACTTCTGAAATGGCAAGCTTGGAAGAGATAGAGGCGCCTTTTTACTATCTTAGTGATACAAGCGAGATCCCGGTCTTTAAGCAAACCAGTAAGCCGTCAGATGCAAATAATTTTCAAAGCTCGCGGAAGCCCACGTTGATGAAAATTCAAAATGGGCGTCTACTTGCTAAGCAACCGTCACTAGATACGGAGGGTTTCGCTTTTTCTAAGCAAACCACCGAAATTGTTAATTTTTTCAACGATTCGGAGCTGGACATTGTTTAGACGCCGAAGATTGAAGAGTTAATCAAGAAGCTAACTAGTGGTACAGAGGTGGTCGCTTTCGATCACACAAGGCGTTCCTCGGTTCCAGAGAAACGAGAAAAGTATAACGCCCGAGACCCTGTACCGGCACCACATTCGGATTATTCGGACGCATCGGCTTAACAACGAATGCGGGACGTTTTTGGAGACAAAATTGGTGATCGACTAGATCGGCGTTTTGCAATCGTAAATGCATGGCGATCTATGACTGGGACGATTGAGCAATGGCCACTCGCGGTGTGCGACGCCCGAACGATCAACGAAGACTTGCTGATCGACACATATCGCCATGCTCCGCACAGGGCCGAGCCGTCCTTTGAATATTCAAGGTCAAGTTCGACACGGCACGCGACATTTGATAGTGCTCATCGCTGGTTTTATTTCCCTGAGATGCAACGCGACGAGGTTCTTCTATTCAAAAACTACGATACAATAAATGATGGAACTGCTCGATTCTCACTCCACTCAGCATTTGAGGATCCCTTTACGCCGCCAGAACCAAAACCACGGGAAAGCATTGAGACTAGGGCGTTTGTGTTTTTTGACTGATGAAATCGTTTTTTTGTTTCTTTGTCTCAATCAATGACAAAATGCACGTAAACGGGCATCCTGAATCAGGGTATGTCTCCGTTGATTTTCATGTCTCTCGAGGTAGGATTGGAGGTTTTCATTGTCAAAGCCAGTTGTAAAGATTGAAGAGCGCAAAGGTACAGACGACGTGCCGTTTGGACGAGGCTAGGAGAACATGTCCTTTAACCCAGAGAAAGCTTTGAACGTCGAAGATTTGCGTAAGCTTGCTCGCCGTCGCCTAACCAAGGGTTTGTTCGAGTTTTGTGACCGAGGCTCAGAGGATGATATAGCGTTGCACCATAATCGCATTGCATTGGAGCACATTAAACTGCGATCACGCATTCTAAATGATACCTCATCGAGGCACACGCGATCTCAGATCTTTGGCCAAACCACTGAAATGCCGGTTATCATCGGTCCGACCGGTCCAGCCGGGTTTGTTTGGTACCGAGGCGAACTAGCGCTGGCTAAGGCCGCCAAGAAAGCCGGGATTCCATTCACTCTTGCCAGTACGTCGAATACCCCAATGGAGCGCATTGTTGAGGAGGGAGGTGGGAGACAATGGTACCATCTCTATATCTGGCGTGACATGGAGACTTCATTGGAAGCCATACCCCGCGCAAAGGCAGCTGGATTCGAAGCTCTTGTCCTGACAGTCGACTCGACTGTTCCGTATAATCGCGAGTTTGATGTTCGCAACGGTACATCCTTTCCAATTCGCCTAACACCTCGAAACATTGCGGACGTTTTGACACATCCCCGGTGGTTATTTGGAACAGCTTGCAGATATGTGCTAGCTGACGGGCACCTACCAAAGTACGTGAATATCAAAATCCCAGAAAACCTTTCAGCAACTGGGGTACGCGATTTTCTGTTTAAAAATGACTCTCTTGATTGGGAATTTCTGAAACGAATACGCGAAATGTGGCCAAATAAGTTGATTGTCAAAGGGATAATGCATCCGAACGACGCGGCCAAGTGCTTGGAAGCCGGGGCCGATGCTATTGTTGTATCAAACCATGGCGGCATAGCCTCGGATGCTGCGCTTGCATCCATCGATGTCCTGCCGGAAATCAAACGAGAGGTAGGCGACAAGGTTACCGTGATAGTTGATTCAGGTTTCCGCCGGGGCTCGGACATTTTAAAGGGCCTGGCGCTCGGCGCAGATGCGGTAATAATAGGACGAGCGACACTCTACGGTGTGGCGGCGGCGGGCGAAGCTGGCGCGGTCCGTGCGCTCGAAATTCTTCGCACTGAGATTCAAAGGACAATGGGTGTAATGGGATTAACCAGCCTGAACGAAATCACTAGAGGTCACGTAGTGACACCTCACGAATATCCTCTATAGACAGACATCCGCTCGCCAGATTCAAATGCCGATACGGAGACGGGTTTTTTAAGCTGCTTTGCCGAACCCCAAGAAGCGGCTGAGTTTCTGACCTACAAGCGAGGGCGTTAGTCAGATAACACCGTTTATATGCCGCCATGCTTTATAGCTTTGAGGAGCAAATCTACACTCTTGCCATGCTGGCCTGATTCATGGGCTGCCTTGCCTTCGGCGAGCAGTTTCTTGACCATCGCTACATTCTTGACCGCTCCTGTCTCTAGGGCTTTATTTATTAGCCCCATCTTCATAGGGCAGCTACCAGCCTCAGCAACGCTTGAAAACATTAATAGTCCGGCCAGTAACATCGTCAGTAATTTAATCATGGTTACCTCTTAGCAGGGTTAAACTTTGCATTTGGAGTGTACTGGCCGAGTTTCTAACCTACAAGAGAGGGCGTTAGCCCATTTCAGAAAATGGGTGAGCTGCGTTTTCCTTTAGAGCATTCACACAACAATCTTGTTCAGGATACCCGCAAGGTTTTTCTTTAGAGCATTCACAAGGATCACATTTACATTTTGGATTCCAACAATCTTGATTGTCGCAATTTGAGTCAGGTGAAAGGGCCATTTTTTTCTCCTACAAGCGAGGGCGTTAGCCCATTTATCGTCGTCTGGACTTGTGCTTACGTTTTGAGCCAGTTTTTCGTTTCTTCCGGTCCAAAATACCAAGCCAGACTAAGCCGAGAACGACAACAACTGCTATCGGCAGAATTGTGCTGAATACTCCCATAATCAAAGGACATTAAATGATCTGGAATTTAATTGGAAGTATCGGGGGCAAAGTTCTCGATATTGTTGACAACCTTGTTGAAGACAAAGACGAGGCTAACCGCCTCATAAATCCCCCTGCAGCTACAATTGTTAACAAAGGAGCCCAGTATGATAAATCCAGATTTAGCGCGTCAAAATTTACCATGTCCGACCAAACAAGTTTTCCGATGAGTGAAAAACGATTAGATTAATAAGATACGAAGAGATATTTTAAGGACCATTAATTACATTCCAATTTTAATACGCGTGAGCACTATTGAAAGATCAATTAGTAGTCTGAATTCACCCAAAACAACTTTCTCAAGCTGTAGATTGACTTTAATTTGTTTATCCTGGATTACAAAATTAATTAATTAGTTTACCTATTGCATATACGCCCATACCCAAGAGAATGGATGGCAACATACCATAACGCGCGACCAACATACTTGCCAAAGCTGCCCAAAACTCTATCAATCCAAAGGGAATTTCCCAATTTCCAGAGGGACGAAAAATCAAAGGTCCACAAATTGCGCTTAGAACCGCTACGGGCACCAATGCCAACGCACGCATCGTCAGGGGCGAGAGGCGGCGGCCAGAAAACAGCCAGATACTGAATGCTCGAACCGAGAAAGTTGCCAGTACCATCACTCCTATAACTATTGGTGTGCTCACTCTTGGCCTCTATCCAAATCAGGGCGGTTTGACGACATAAAATACTCAAACATTAAGGTTACAATGATGGCAACCGTGGCGGCAATTATTAAACCGATCTGATTGGGCAAATCGGAAAAAATCAATGAAATTCCGGCCGCACTGATCCCGCATATAAAAGATCCTGCATTTTTCAACTGCGGAACGATAATGGCAATAAAAGCCGGGACCATAACAAATCCGAGGCTCAAAGAAACCAGACCCTTCAAGTAGCTACCGCTAACCAGTCCAACGAATGTCCATACTTGCCAATTAAAGTACATAGCTAATGCAGCGCCCCAATAATAGCGTGCACGCACTTCCTTAAACTGGCTTACGATGGCAAATGATTCATCTGTTAGAAAAAAAGACATTAAAATGCGTTCACTTGGCTTCGCATTTAAAAGTCTTGGGCCAAGCGATGCTCCGTATAACGTGTGTCTAAGATTTATGAAAAGTGTGGTGACAGCGATAACAACAATTGAAGCGCCTTGTCCAAAGAGATTTGCCCCAACAAATTGTGAAGAACCAGCAAATACCAGAAGAGACATGGCCTGGCCGCCTTCTATGCCTAGACCCATATCAAGAGCAAAAGCCCCAAAAACAATTCCAAATGGGGCTGTACCCAGTAACATCGGAGAAATAGCCCTGATACCTGCGCTAACTGAATCCGGGGAGGTTTCTATAGATTGTTTTGAGATATCCATTCTATCGTATGAGGTTTTTGGGTTAAGTAACTTTTAAGACGAATAAGCCACCGATAATCCAACCATCTCTTTCATATCTGAGATTACATGTTGTAAAAAATTCCAGCCTAAAACCCTGCTGCTTCGCAATGGAGAGAATGTAATCCTTTGAGTGAGCATAACGGGCTGTATTCCGGAGAATAAAATCCCCATCGTCGGTGTGTTCTGTCGAAAATACCAATAAAGAATTCTGTGTAGAGTGCCTTTTTATGCAGCTGAAAAGTGGAAGTAAATCTCCAATGTATGCAAAAACATCAGAGGAGATAAAAAGACTAAATTGGGTTTTAAGAATTTCAAGCCTACCAACAATATCATCTACGTACAACTGATCGTAAATATTTTTCTGTTCAGCCTTTCTCACCATTTCTTCAGATAAATCAATCCCTATTAACGTCTCCGCTATATCTCTAAACTCAAGCCCCGAAAGTCCCGTGCCGCAGCCCAAATCTATCACATTTTTGTATTTTCTTTGAGCTAGGCCCAAATCAAGAAGAGCCTTCTTAAGCATAATTGGTGCATCATATTTGAGGACATTCACCAAATGGTTGTCAAATTTTTTAGCGTAGGAGTTGAAGATATCTTCAACATATTGCCTGGGAGCAAAATCCGTTGTGATACCAAGCAAAGCGTTAAGTCTGTGTTGAACTCCAGGCAAGTCAGGTTCAATGCCTACGGCCTTTCTTAGGCTCTCCGCTGCCTCATTAAACTTGCCCAAGGCATGGAGCACATGACCTAGGTTGCTGTGCGTCTCGGCAAAGTCGGGTTTGATGGATAAGGCCTTCTTATAGCTTTCCTCAGCATCATTCAGTCGTCCTAGTTCCCTTAGTACGGCTCCCAGGTTACTATGTGCCTCGGCATAATCGGGTCTGATGGCAAGGGCTTTTCGGTAGCTAAATTCAGCTTCGTTCGGTTTCCCAATTATTTTTAGAACATTACCAAGATTGCTGTGCGCCTCGGCGTAGTCGGGTTTGATTGTGATGGTTTCACGGTAGCTGGCGATTGCCTCTTCAAGTTCACCGCATTCATTGAGAGAGTTACCAAGGTTGTAGAGTGCCTCAGCGTAATCTGGTTTGTGTTCCAGCGCTCTTTTATAGCTGGTGATAGCCTCATCCAGCTTACCAATTTCCTTGAGTACGACACCGAGGTTGTAATGCGCTTCAGCGTAATCGTTATTGATAGTGAGAGCTATTTTGTAGCAGGTTATGGCCTCATCGATCTCTTTCAGTTCTTTGAATATAACTCCAAGGTTATTATGTGCCTCGGCGTAATCGGGCTTGATGATTAATGCCTTTTTGATGAAATCTAAGGCTACGTCATTTTCTCTATTCTGATAGGCAATTACCCCCATTAGATGCAATGCGATCGGATGATTGGGGGCATCGCGCAATATTTTTCGATAGATGCCTTTTGCTTCTGATAGTTCACCCAATGCGTGATGTCGTTGGGCGAGGGTCAGGGAATGTTGGAGGTGTTGCGTCATTTTTCTGTAGAGAGATCTTTCACTCGTTCAGGCGTCGGAAGTTTGGATGATTTACTGGATTCACTCTCTCCCGGATCCTTCTGTTCTGACCACCAACACAGCTTATGACCTGTTGATATCCGATTTGATCCACCTATAATCCGGATTCTCGAATAAGAACAGCCGCCGACCAACGCCAAAATTTTTCAATCAGACTTTTTCTGTCGGCATCCACCTTAAGCATGCCTATCGCCTCCCGATTGACCTCAATTTCATGATTTTCAACAATTGCACTGATTTTGTATATTGCCTGATCGGGTACTAATTCATTTCCGACAACACTAGTCGAAATATTGCCACCATATTTCGAAGCTAATATAGCGTCCTCTAATACGCGTTCCGCAGAGTGTCCGACATTCACGATGCGGCAGGTATATGGAGCATTAAACGCCCCCAACCTGTAAAATTGGCAGGAACCGGTTTTATGCACACGGAATACGTCTTCTTCGTTCACGTAACCCGTAAGCTTGATGCCAAATTGTCCTTTAACGCTGGTTAGCTTTTGTCCAACGCCAAGCCACTGTCCAGTAGATATGTCCGGCGAAATTTCAGTGACATTTCCATCAATCGAAGTTCGGATGTTTAAGTTGTTAATTTTTTCAAGTAAGGCAGTGCGTTCGGTTTGCAGCCGAATTAGTTTTGCAGCAATCACTGCGGTCTGTTTTCGAAAATCCGTATCCATAGTAGCGGATTTTCTCAATTCCTTCTGTGCGGTAATTTTATTATTATTCTGTTGGAGAAGAAAGGATAACTCGGGATTTTTCAGTTGTGCAAGCAGTTGTCCACTCTTAACTTTCTGTCCAGAGGAAACCAGCAGACTATCGAGGCGACCGGAAGTGTTCAGATAGATTACATTGTGAGAAGTAGCTTCAAGTACAGCGTGGGTCGTGATTGAATTCCGCCAAGGGATAAAGAGAAACGATATTGCGATGCAAAATAAGGCAATGGAACCCCAGACACGTCTGCCAAGTAGTATCGTTTTATACCGATTTCGCCATTGTTTCAGTTCCATCAATATGGGCCGAAGGATGAACCACGAAATCTCGGTTACAAATAAAAAAATTCCAACAATTTTTATGAAAAAGTGATAAACGAGAACCGCAATTCCCAAAAACAATAATAATCTGTATATCCATACGGTAATGGCGAAAATAATGAGGGTAGATTCTCGCCGTTTTGGAAATGTCTCAGGTGGGAGTTCATTTAGGCCAAAAATTTTCTCCCGCAGCCACCATTTTGCGAGCTGGAAAGACCTCTCATGTAAATTTGGAATTCCCCACCAGTCGGACAAAAGGTAATATCCGTCAAATCTCATAAATGGACTAAAGTTTAAAGCTAGGGAGGAAATCCACGTCGTTGTCGCCATCACAAAAGCTATATTTCTGATCTCTCCTGGCGGTAATAAACTCCACGCTAAAGTTGCAATTGCGGCTATTGCCAACTCAACTATCACCCCCGCTGCGGCAACTTTCAGGCGCTGAGGGCGGGAGGCAAGTTTCCAAGTTTCATTCGTGTCGGTATATAGCATGGGCCAGAGAACCAAGAACGCGATCCCCATCTCTGGAACCCTGCAACCATACAATTTTGCGGTAAAGGCATGCCCTAATTCATGGGCAATTTTAGCAATTACCAGGGCTAATCCAAAATAAAACAAGCCTCTAACGGAGAAAAAATCGATCAACTGCCCAACAAAGACATCCCACTGGTGGACCAAAAGAAACAGACCGGAAAAAAGGCAGGTTAAAATTAGCCACAACACCGGTTTGGAGTATAGGATCCGCACAAAGGGAAGAGCTCTCGTCAGAAATTGGTCCGGCTTAACAACCGGTATGCGAAAAAAAAGGTAGTTATGTAGCATCCATGACCACAATGATTTTCGCGTTTTTTTTCTGATTTCCGTTAACAACTTTGTTCCGTGATTATCTTCCACTCGGAACAATTGGTGCGTGGAAAGAAAGGCACTCACCTGTTCTACAAATTTATTGCTAATATTTAGAACAGTTTCGCGGTTTACAGCTTTTGCGATGAGTTCAGCCGTACCATATTCCCATCGGCGCAATACCTCGAAAACTCTCCATTCGATTTGGAAAAACTTGTTTCGGACTGGGTCATGAATAACCCAAGTAGGATGCCCCTCTATCGTTGGTGATGAGGTGTGAAGATCTAGATCGTCTCGGATCGACATCATGATATTTTCAAAATCCTATAAACTGCCGTAACGCGGAGATGGGGCGCCGGAACAACCAGTAGGCCAGCAGCACCCTTCTCCCTTCCAGTCGTGCGGTTCCGCGGAGGCCCAGTCTTGGTAACTGTTTCCTATCCACAATTTCTCCTGTTATGCGGTGGGCATAATTTCCCTCTGGTCGTGATTGGGCTTCATAAGAAAATGTGCGAAGGACGGCATCTACGGGTACCAGAGGATTGGAGTTCAGATATACGCGGATAGAGGTCCCCTGGGGTAAATCGATCGCATCAGCAACGGAAAGCCACGCTTCGACTTCGACTAATTTTTGATCGGCAAGGTTCATGATTTTTTCGCCCAGATTAACTGGCCGACCTTCCCAGGATGATGGATCATTGATGATGACGGAACCCCGCATGGGAGCGGAAATATTCATGCGCTTAATCAATTCTTCAAAATAAAGGATCTTTGTTTCTTGCTCTTTGATGCGTCCTGCCGTTTCGGATAGGTACCGCTTGGATCTGGGATCCGATAATGCGCGGCGGGATACCTGCGCGTATTGTGCCTTTAGTGAATCATAGACCCTTTGTGCTACTGCCAGTTCATTGCGCTGAGAAGCCGCATCCATCTTGAATAAAGTATCTCCTAAATTAACAATTTGGTTGGGTTGGACCGAAATTGATTCTACAACGCCCTCAACTGGAGCGCGTATAGTAGCGGGATCAACAGCAACAATCTCGGCAGGTGCCAATACCGTCAACGGTACCGGTAGAGCCAGAGAACCGACAACTGCGGCCGCGATCACTGTTTTGATGATCCCTTTCTTTCCATGCCAGGTGCGCCTTTTGCGAGGTTTAACTAGCGCAGCCCATGCATGGCCATAGGCTCCCGCCAAAACATCGAGAATTTCTATGTCTGCATCACTCCAGGTTCGGTCACGTACCAGAAATAGTATGCCGAGGGGTTCTCCAGAAGGAGAGTTGAGAGGTTGAAGCAAGCCGAAGGATGGCAGCCACGATGCCCATTCTGAAGCATTTTTAGGATCAAGGTTTTCTGGCGCGATACGTCGGGTCTCATTTGTTTTTCGGATAATCGGAGAAATATTTCTTTTTAACCACTGCACGAGTGGAGAGTTACGCTCCGTTGTAGCAACACCGGAAAATGTTACAGGGATGCCTTCGGTCGAAAACAGTATAGCCTGCCGGTATGGAACCAGGCCGTGGGTTTCATTAACAAAAACGAATTTAAGTTCATTTATTTCCGAGACGCTTCTAATCCGTTTTTCCAGATCAATCAGAATAACCAGTGGATCAGAATGAGAGGCGGCCTCCATAACGTTCAATCTCTTTTTGAGGCTTTGATAATGACAATTCCGCTCATACCCGGGATAAGTTCCTTGTGACGGACGAGCGTTTTCCCAATCATGATAATAGAGCGACTGACTGCATCAACCTGGGCACCTCTTTGAACAACCTTTGCTGGGTAAGATTTATTCGTTTCACTTACTCTAAATTGAAATTTATATCCGGGTTTAAGCCAGGTTACCCAATGGGAAGGGACAAGAAATGCAATCTCCAAATTTTCATCATCAATTATCTTGATAATTTCTCTACCAACGGGCGCGAACTGATGTTCGCCTAAATTTCGCTCAACAATACGCCCAGAAAATGGAGCTTTGATAACACACTTTGACAGTCGGACTAGACCCGCTTCCATGTCTGCAAGAACCTTATCCCTCTCTGCTTCTGCATCCTGAACATCGAGTTCACCTGTTGAGTTTAATTCAAGCAACCTTTTTTCTACTGCAAATTTTCTCTTTGCAGCCACCAATGCCGCTTCAGTTTTCCGGTGTTGGGCCCGGATTAATGCGCAGTCCAACTTCACGAGTACTGTGCCTTTTTTGAACTTATAGCCTTCTCTGAGAGTTATCTTTTCAATCCTTGCGGGAAGTTCACTGGATAACGACGTCACGTGACGTGAACGAAGTTCTCCATGTATTTGGTCCGGGTTAACAGGATCAATCGTATCATTTGCCTGTGCCAACGCTTCCCAACTGCCAGCAACCACTAAAAATACTGAGAAAAAACAAGTTAACCAATGACCGGATGGCCTGGAGCGCTGCATTCGTTCCTCCATAGTCATACAGGCGGGACTGATGTGCTGCATTTTGATGCCAGCATGTTAGCGTAGACCTCGTGAAGCCATCCTTCCACTTTTCTCTCGTCTGAAGCCTCGGCAGAAATTTTGACCCAACCCCGGTCCGCGCCGAGTGTAGAAATCGTCCCGCATAAAACATCAGTACCGCTGAGACGACCTCCAGCCCGGTTTTCATTC
>Ga0209403_10001811_pt1 | contig 26831 bp, 23 predicted proteins | sample ArcticOcean_MG_C_8_FD_187440 | JGI IMG/M metagenome (GOLD analysis project Ga0209403, IMG submission 187440) | Marine microbial communities from western Arctic Ocean - ArcticOcean_MG_CB11_86 (SPAdes) (version 2) | ecosystem: Environmental > Aquatic > Marine > Oceanic | place: Arctic Ocean... | reverse complement strand
ATCGTTCAGCACAATTCGACGGTTGTCGTGCCGCCCGACTATACGGCGGACGTCAGCGAGTACGGCAACCTCCACATTCGACGACCGAACTGATGCCGTTTTTTACTGGAGCACGAGTCACCCCCACCCCAACTCTCCCCCATCAAGGGAGAGGGGGTAACTATCTGAGCCGGTACGATTATTCCTCCCCCCTTGATGGGGAGAGGTTAAGAGGATGGTGTGTCTCAAGTTGTTTAATTCCAAGCACTGGGATTTGGCGGCGGCCGGATTGAGAACGGGACTTAAGGGATGGCTGATCAGGAACTCGACCCCATTACGCTGCAGGTGATCAGCGGCGCGCTCGATACGATCGCCGAGGAAATGGGCCACATCCTTTTCCGCATGTCTTTCTCATCGATTATCCGCGAATCCCAGGATTTAGGTGCCGGCCTTTTCGATATCGAGTTCAACACGCTCTGCGAGTCCGAATCGACACCGCTCCATATCGGTTCGATCCCTGGATACTTGGCCGGAATCCAAGAGACCCTCCAAGGTGGCGTTTGGAACGACGGCGATGTGGTGATTCATAACCACCCCTATCACGGCTCCAGCCATTCGCCGGACATCGCCATCGTCATTCCTATCTTCTACAAGGGGGAACACGTCGGATTCGCCGCCAACACCGCCCACCATCTTGATATCGGCGCGGCGACGCCAGGGCTGATCATCGACATTCCCGACGTCTTTGCCGAAGGCATGCTGTTCGCCGGCATCAAACTCTATGAGGCCGACAAACGGAACGAAGCACTGTGGGAATTCATCGGCCGCAACAGCCGCGCGGCGATCGAGCTACAAGCCGACCTCGAGGCCCAGATCGCCTCGGCACGGCTCGGTGTGCGCCGCTTCGGAGAACTACTCGATCGTTATGGAAAGGGCACGGTCCTCTCCGCCACCCACCAACTGATGGACTACACCGAGCGGGTACTGCGCCAGCGCATTGCGGCCATCCCGGACGGTGAGTATTACGCCGAAGGATTCCTCGACGACGACGGCAAGAACCGCGGCATACGCCTGCCCATCAAGGTCTGTGTTCGGGTCAAAGGCGATGGTATCGAAATCGACCTTACCGGCTCCGCCGGTCAGGTCGAGACCGGATTCAACGTACCCTTCGAAGGGTCGACCAAAGTGGCATGTTTCTGTGCCATCCGATCACTGCTTCTCGACGCAGAGACATCCGAAATCAAGGTACCATCCAATCAAGGCTCCTTCCGGCCGATCAACGTCATCGCGCCCAAGGGCTCGATCTACAATCCTAAATTCCCAGCGGCGGCCGAGGCCCGCTTCGCGCAGATCAACCGAGTCATCGACCTGATCTACAAGGCATTGGCACCCGTCCTGCCCGACGACATCATCGCCGGAAGTTCGGCGAGCTTGTCGTTCGTCGCCTATTCGGGCATTCGGTCCAGCGGCGATTACTGGGTGTTCCTCGAGGTGAACGAAGGTTCCTACGGCGGTCGACCGCGTTCGGACGGCCCCGACAGCATCGACAATCTGATGGCCAATACGCGGAACAACCCGCTGGAGGATTTGGCAATCCACCTGCCGATGATCTGCGACCGCTATGAATTGCGCGACGATGTGATGCCGGGCGCCGGGCGGTCGCGAGGCGGCATCGGCGTCGTCAAGGAACAGCGCATGCTGACCGACGGCTTCATCACCCACGAGAACGAACGTCATGAAGACGTCCCCTGGGGCATCTTCGGCGGCCATCCGGGCGCGACGGGGCGCGTCGAACTTTTCAATATCAAAAATCCCAACGAGCGGCGCGAGATGCCGGCCAAGTTCTCGGGTATGCGCCTGCAGCAGGGTGACGTCCATGTCTTCTATGGGCCCTGTGGTGGAGGATATGGTGACCCGCTCGATCGATCGGCAGAAAACGTGCTGGACGATGTCCTCGATGATTTCTGCACGTTGGACCATGCTCGCGAAGCTTATGGAGTTGTGATCGATCTCGATTCGGAGATGGTCGATCAGTCGGCAACCGACTCGCTGCGCCAGCAAATGCGCACCTCGCCACGACCGCCAGAACAATTGCCCCTCGCGACACCGGCCGTGCAGCGTGAAATCCTCCCGGTGACGACCGCTCAGCCGGAAACTCCAGTCGCATCTCCGGTCATACCGGCACCAAATCCATCACCCAATGCCCCACCTCCGCAGGCTCGCGCACCCGATCACGCCGACTTGTCGCAAGTCGTCCGTCGGCTGCACGAGTCGTTTGGCACGGCATGGAGCTTCGAGATCGTCAGCCACGAGCGGAATGATGACGGTGTATCCGTCGTCGGCGAGGTCAAGGTGAATGGATCACGGGCTCGCGAGACCGGTCGAACCAACGGCGGCAACGGCCTCTCGGTTGGCCGGCAGTACCAAGACGCAGCCGATGACAGCCTTCGCCGTTGTGCCGCCACGCTGCTCGATTCGAGCGCTCGCTCATAAGACGAACTGCATCATTATGCGAGCTACCCCCACACCATCCCTCCCCCATCACTCGCGTCGGCGAAGCGTCCGGCGAAGCCGAAAGGGGAGGGAGTAGGTTAGAAGGCAGGTGTGTTTCTGTTGTTCACGATGCCGAACGCAATAGCGGACCGATAGTGATACTTTAAGACGCTGCCGAACATCACCAACCCCGAGAGACTTTTGGATACCCGGTCCGTCGCATTCCTCGAGATCATGGCTGCCATCGCCGTTGTCGGCGTTCTGGCGTTCCTGATTTATCTGATCGCCACATTTGCGCGCCGGGCGCGTCAGCCGGATTCCGTTGGCGCCACCACCATGGTCGAAGCCCACTGGGTCGAGCTCATCCTCGGACTGATCGTGCTGGTGGTCGCCGTCGGGCTCCTGGTTTGGCAGTTGTTCCCTAGCGATCTCTCTTCTGCAGGCGAAGGAGTGGCGGAGACCGATCCGCGGTCTCTTACCTTCTTCATCGTGATGCTGATCGTGGGCGGGGTCGGAGTCGTTGGATTCATCGTTTTCCTGTTCGTGCGCAATGCCCCGCCAAACCGTGGAGTCGCGAAGACCGGCGATCAGCTCGTTCAAGTGACACAGTCCGCCGCACCGGACGCACATTCGGCGCCAACCGTCGAGATTCCATCCGCGACCCGGCTCGTGGGGCTTCTCGTGCTAGGCGTTGCCTTCCTGCTGCTCAACTGGATTTACGTCGACAAAACGCAGCAATACGCCCTCATGCTCTACCTGATGTATCCGGCAGGATTTGCAGTCGCTTTGGTCCTGCTTCTCGACAAGGCGACGCGCGCGTGGAGCATCAAGACATCTGCCGAAAGCGCACGCGAATGGATGTTCTGCGACGCTCTCGTGTTCCTGCTAATCCTAGGATTTTTAAACCTGCTGGCCTCCGGCGCCGGCGAAACCTACGCCGCATTGTTCTGGGATTTTCTTCATTTGGCCCTTTTCTTCCTCGCGTTCTGGCTGATCGACAGGAAAGTGACGCGATACCGCTTTCTGGTCGCGTACGGTTATTTGATCGTCTTGCCGATCCTGTTGCTTATTTGGCGGGTCATACAGGAAGTGTCGGTTCCCGAAGAACTGTCCTGGTGGAGCACGATCTGGCCGTTCTTCTCACTTGCCATTATTTCCTTCGTGCTCGAAATCATTTCGCTGATCGCGACGAAGGAGACCGAGAACCAAACCGTTCCCATGTTGAAGGATGTCGTGTTCTTCGTGATCTACACGATCCTTCTGATCGCCGCGATTCCCGAGGCGGCGGCCTAGGCGCCTAGATTGCCGAGCCATACAGCCATGAGATATAAGGCAGAAGGCGATGTATACGTGCTGACGGGCGCAATCGTGCCCCTGTGGAAGAGGACGAGACGATGACCGGATGGCAATGGTTCTGGACGCTGGTCGGCTTCATCCTATTCATTATCGTGTTGATATTTCTCTACTTTTATCAACCGTTCGAAGACCTGTTCAATATCGTCTTCTACGGTTTGAGCTACGATAACGCGATACTCTGGGCTGCCGTGATCATCGGTATCGTCGGATTCTGCACCTTCCACTGGCGGGCCTACCGCCTCCACATCGTGCAGCAACAGAGCGTCGAAGCGATGGTGTTGAATTCCCTCAGAGGCTCAACTTTCACAGCAATTTTGTTGAGCGGAGGCGCCACGCTGCAAGCGGTGCAGATCCTCTGCGTCTACCTGCTTCAGCCTGAGTACTCGCTCGATGGTGCCTTCGGCAAACGTCTCGCGGCAGTGATCACACTCGTCATCCTCACAGGCGTGTTCTGCATCATTTTCTGGCTTTTAAAGATCGTCCGCTCCTCGCAAGGACGCAGCGAAGCTCCGTCGTAGGCGGCGAAACAAAAGAAATACACACCACCTCCTTACCTCCCCCTGCAAGGGGGAGGGATGATTTGGGGAAAGGGGGGTGAGGCGAGAAATGCCGCGCTGGATTACTCTGCCGCCCGGCGCATCGAGGCGGGCGTGGTGACGTTGCCGGCCATCTCGGGTTTGTACATGCCGCCGTAGGGTCCGCGTTTGACGAATTGTCCATGCCCTGGCCGGCCCACATAGTTGCCCTTGTCGATGACGACCCGGCCGCGCGACAGAACCGTCTCCGTGTACCCCTTGACGGTGAATCCTTCATAAGCTGAGTAGTCGATGTTCATGTGATGGGTACGCGGGTTGTAGTAACTGATCGTCTCTTCGTGATTGGGGTCGAAAATGACGATATCCGCGTCGCTGCCCACGGCGATCGTTCCTTTTTTCGGAAAGAGACCGAAGATCTTTGCCGGCGACGTCGAGGTCAATTCGACGAAACGGTTGAGGTCGATTTGCCCTCTGTTGACGCCGTAGTGATAGATCAAGCTCATGCGGTTCTCGACTCCGGGTCCGCCATTTGGAATTTTGCTGAAATCGTCGCGCCCCAGTTCCTTTTGCTCCTTCACGCAGAAGGGGCAGTGATCCGTGGAGATCACGTGCAGCGAACCACCACGCAACCCACGCCACAATTCGTTCTGATTCCACTTTTCACGAAGCGGCGGCGTCAGCACGTACTTGGAACCGTCGAACCCCGGCTCGTCGTATGAGGAGATGTCGAGCAACAGGTACTGCGGGCAGGTCTCGGCATGCGCCATCACGCCGCGCTCCTGAGCTTGCCGGATCTCGTGCAGCGCGTCGTAACTGCTCAGGTGGACGATGTAGACCGGCGCTCGTGCAACCTCGGCGATGGCAAGCGCCCGGTGCACACCCTCCGCTTCCAAACGCGTTGGGCGGGTGAGCGCATGATACTTGGGCTCGATATGGCCCTCCGATAACGCGATCTTGACCAGTTCGTCGATGACGACGCCGTTCTCCGCGTGCATGCAGACGAGCGTGCCGTCTTCACCTGCTTTGCGCATCGCCCGGAAGATCGTGCCGTCATCCGACAGCAGCACGCCCGGGTAGGCCATGAACAGCTTGTAGCTGGTAACGCCCTCGTCCGAGAGCCGGCGCATCTCCGGCAACCGGTGTTCCGGCATGTCGGTGATGATCATGTGAAAGCTGTAGTCGATCGAGGCCTGCCCGGCCGCTTTCGCATGCCACGTGTCGAGCGCCGAGATCGTCGACGTGTCCTTGAACTGTATGGCGAAGTCGATGATGCAGGTGGTGCCGCCGAATGCCGCCGCCTTCGTCCCGGTTTCGAAGGTATCTGAGGTCTGAGTCCCCCCGAATGGCATCTCCATGTGCGTATGAGGGTCGATGCCGCCGGGGATGACGAGCTTCCCGGACGCGTCGATGACCGTGTCCGCGTCGATAACCAGATCCCGACCGATCAGGTCGACGGTGTCGTCACTGACGAAGACGTCGGCGTGATAGTCATCGGTCGCCGTAACGATGCGGCCATTCTTGATCAGTACGCTCACGTCATTCTCCTCAGCTCCCGGCCCATCGGTACACGGCGTTCCCAATCGAACCGACCTAATGTATCATCTCAGCACGGGTAAAACCGATATCAACGTGGCGAATTCACCGCGCCCGGAAGCAATGTTGGGTCTGCTTCGCGGTCCGGCTAAATTTGAATGAGCAACGAAAACACATAAGGAGGATGCGATGGGCAAGAAACGGCAAAGAGCACACACCATGCGCCGCAAGACAGGTCTGACGCGACGTCAGTTTGTCGGCACCGCGGCGGGGACCGCAGTTGCCGGTGCGATCACCGGATTTCCCAGCATCGTCCAGGCCGCAGATCCGGTTCGGACCGTCGGGCTAGGCGTCAGCGTAATCAATGAAATTCAGAGCCAGGCGTCGAAGGATCTGGGTTTGGCCATCCGCGGGCAGGCGCTGGGTTATGGGGCCATGTTCGGTAAGATGCTGAACCAGAACGACCAATACGAGGTCGCCGAGGGGTATTACAACGACTTTGACGTGATGGTCCCGGCCAAGGTCTGGCAACCCATCGACACCCAAAAGATCAAGGACTGGGACAAGGTCAGCAACCTCTGCAAGACCGGTAAGCTGACCTCCGATTCGAGAGTCGGCCAGGGTGATGCGCCCTTCCGGCATCTCTGGGTCGACGCGGACGGCAACAAAGTCAACGGCCCGTCCCGCTATGTCACTGCGGTCCCAGGTTGGCACAACGCCGATTCGATGGGCTACAACCCGGACGACACTGGCCGTGAAATCGACAGCTGGGGGGAATTGTTCAGCCCCGACTTCAAGGGCCGGGTCGCACTCCTCAACGTCCCGCAGATCGGCACCATGGATGCCGCGATGGGCATCGAGGCCCTGGGTCTCTACAAGTTCAAGGACAAGGGCAACATGACCAAGGCGGAGATCGATTTCCTTATCGATTTCCTCATCAAGAAAAAGAAGGAAGGTCACTTCCGGGCGTTCTGGGAGACCTTCGGTCAGTCCGTAAACCTCATGGTCAGCGGCGAAGTCGCCATCGAAAGCATGTGGTCGCCAGCGGTCACGGCGGTCAAAGCCGAGGGTGTGCCGTGCCGCTATGCGTTTCCAAAGGAAGGCATGCGCGGCTGGCACGGTTGCCTTTCGATCTCCGCGAAGGCGAGCGGCAAAGCGCTCGACAACGCCTACGCGTACATCAATTGGTGGCTTGATGGCTGGGCCGGCGCGTTCGTCGCACGTCAGGGTTACTACATGTCCGTGCCCGACAACGTGAAAAAGCATCTGGAGCCCGCGGAGTGGGATTTCTGGTACGACGGCAAGCCCGCCGCCAAAGAGCTTCCCGACCCCTTTGGAACGGTAATCATCGAAAAGGGTGAAATCCGCGACGGCGGATCATACTGGAACCGCTTCAAGAACATCGCGGTCTGGAATTCGCTGATGGACGAGAACGACTATCTGGTGAAACGTTGGACGGAGTTCCTGAGTGCCTAAATTCCGGCAGGCGCTCTGAATCCGCTTCTGCAGTTTGAGTGACGGGCCGGACGGCGAGCGCCGTGCCGGCCCGTTCTACTTGTTCACGCCAGTTGGCTACAGAAATTCGAAGTAGACGGCAATCATGGTTGACCAACTCGTCAACGGACAACATTCAGGCCTGATCGGTACACAGCCGACGCCGCCGGAGTCGGTCATTGCCGCCACTAAGCTTCGGCGCGAGGCGGGTTTTCCGACCCTCTGGCTTGTCACTCCTGCGACACTCTGGTTGATCATATTCCTGGTCGTCCCCCTGATCAGCATCACCGTGTTCAGCTTCTGGACGGCGAGCGGTCACGGCATGACGCCGGACCTGACGCTCCAGCACTACTTTGACTATTTCTATAATGAAGGATTCTTCGTTCCCGGCGACGATAACTTCCTCCGACCGGGCGTCTTCATGCGGACGCTGGGATCGACGTTCTACTTCACAATCGTCGTGATGGCGCTTTGTCTCTTGCTGGGCTATCCGATCGCCTACTTCCTGGCGATGCAGGTGAAGAGCTTCAAGTGGCAACTCGCCCTGTTCCTCATTTGCATGGTGCCGTTCTGGACGAGCTATCTGATCCGTGCCGTGGCCTGGATTCCCATGCTCGGCCGGCGTGGCCTGTTCAACAAGATGCTGATGGGCCTCGATATCATCGATAAGCCGATCGGGATTCTGTTGTATTCCGAATTCGGCTACACCATGGCGCTGGTGCAGCTCTACGTGGTGCTGATCGTCGGACCGATTTTTTTCTCGCTGGCCAAGATCGATTTCGCCATCATCGAAGCCGCCAAGGATATGGGTGCCACGTCCTTCCAGATCTTCCGTGAAATTATCGGCCCATTGTCCCTGCCGGGCGTCGCGATCGGATTGATCTTCATCTTCGTGATGATCATGGGAGAGTTCGCGACGGCAGTCGTGGTCTATGGCGGAAAAACGAGCACGACAGGCACGGTCATTCTCAATTACTACGCCATTGCGAACTATCCCTTCGCAGCGGTGAACGCACTCATGCTGATGCTGTCGATGATGATCGGCGTCGTGGTCATCCTGAAAATCGTCGATATCCGGAAGGCACTCTGAGATGCGGCGGTGGACCCGGCAGCGCAAACGTCAAGCCTGGGTCAAGACGGGCTATAGCCTCTACTACGTCATTTTCCTGCTCTTCATCTATGGCCCCATGATTGCCATGTTCGTGCTCTCGTTTCAGGGCCGGCGCGGCGGAACCAATTTTCCGATGCGGGGCTTCAGCTTCTATTGGTGGGGGAAACTAATCGAGCCCTCGACCGTGGGTGACCTACAAGGTGCCATGGGTCGATCGCTGATCCTGGCACTCATGGTCATGGTCATCACCGCTTTGTTCTCGACCATGCTTGCTATGGCCTTCCGTAAGAACTTCCGGGGTTCGAGTATCTTGTTCTACACCGTGATGGCCGGCCTGATGGTGCCCGGTATCCTGCTCAGCCTGGGACTGGCTACGCTGCTGAGACAGGTGGGCATCCCGCCCGCATGGTGGTCCTCGGCGTTGGGCGTTCACGTTGTCTGGACGCTGCCCTTCGGGTTCCTCGTGATGATGGCGGTCTTCAACCGCTTCGACAGCAGTCTGGAAGAGGCCGCCCGAGACATGGGTGCGGACGAATGGACGGTGTTTAAGGAAGTGACGTTTCCGCTCATTCTGCCCGGAATCGTGGCTGCCGGCCTGTTCGGATTCACACTCTCCTACGATGAATTCGCACGAACTACCCTGCTCGCCGGTGAGTTCAACACCCTGCCACTCGATATCAACGCCTCGATGACCCAGCGCATTCGCCCGACGCTGTTTGCGCTCGGCACGGCTTCAACGATCTTTTCATTGCTGATGATCGGGCTGTTCGTCGTCATCTATACGATTCTGTATCGACGCTCGAGGTAACTGTTACGCTCTAACGCGAACGGTTACGCTCACGATCATCGTCAAATAGGAAAGGAGCAGCATGGGAAAGCGTATTGAAGTCTCAGCCGTCGAATCGATTGTGGGAACGGGATACCGGCCCCATATGACGAACCCTGCCGCAGTCGTGATCGCAAGAGACTTGGGAACGAGGCCGGACTTACCCAATTCGGTGCCAATCTATCACGGTTTCCACCGGGTGCCTGGTCAAGTCAGCGCCATTGGCACTCCAACGCCGATGAGCTCATTTATATCATTGAGGGTGAGGTCGTGCTCGTGACCGATGATGGTGAGGAAATCCTGCGCGCCGGAGATACTGCGGGATTCAAAGCCGGTGACCCGAATGGCCACCATCTGCAGAACCGTTCGGAGAGCGACGTACTGGTAATCGAAATTGGCACGCGAAATCCGGAGAATGCCGTTACTTATCCGGATATCGATATGGTCGCGCCAGCCAGAGGAAAGCCCGCGCGCCTCACCCGACGGGACGGCACTTTGTTTCCCGGAAATGGACACTCTTAAAGCGGAATTGGTAAAACCACCACCTCAATCGATGAGCCACGAGATGACCGTAGAGCCCATAATGGCACCAGCAGGTTACGTGCCACCGGATGGCGTTGCAGTGCCGCCGCTTTATGCATAGCCACCTCGACCCCTGGTGGCCTTGCGCTGGTTGGGCACTAGCTTTCTGTTTCCGGTGGGTGCCGTCTATATCGGGCTGGCGGCGGTAACTTGGGTCTACCTGACACCCAACCTCGGAAGCATGGCCGAGTTCGAACCCGGATGGATGTTCCTGATCTGGCTGCGAAATGCCGCCCTGCTGACGCTCTTCGCGGGCGGGTTGCATTGGTGGCTATATATCCGGAAATCCCAGGACTTAACCTATCGGCTCGAACCTCGTTGGATTGCGACGAACAACCCGAAATTCCTGTGGCGAAACCAAACCCGGGACAACATGTTTTGGAGCCTGATCAGCGGGTGCACAGTGTGGTCGTTGTTCGAAGCGCTGACGATGTGGGCCTACGCCAACGAAATGAATCCCAGGGTCGAGTGGAGCGAATCACCGGTCTACTTGGCGGTGACGGTTGTCGTTTCTTTCTTCTGGGGGACGTTTCACTTCTATGTCGTCCATCGCTGGTCTATGTCGTCTATCGCTGGCTCCATTGGCGCCCGCTATACCGTCTGGCTCACGAACTCCATCACAGTAACGTCGACGTCGGACCGTGGAGCGGTATCGCCATGCATCCTGTGGAACATGTGATCTATTTCAGCGGATTCTTCATCTGGTGGATCGTTCCGGCTGACCCGATCATCGTGATCCTGACCGCATTTTCTACGGCCTCAGTCCGGCTCTCTCTCACTCAGGCTTCGATAAGCTGATCCTGAGCGACCGGGTCCATATGACATTGGGCTTGTACTTCCACCAATTGCACCACCGGTATTTCGAGGTGAATTACGGCCAACTCCTGACCCCCGTCGAGAAGCTCTTCGGAACATGGGTGGGCACCGCTGACGAGGCACTAGCAGCATTGCGGAACCGCCGCTAGTTTATCGTCTGGTGAGCCATGCGGCTGCCTGTCAGACTATTTGGAAATATCCTGCCGGCTTAGCCGACGACGACAACCGTGTCGCACGAACCCTGAAAGGGTGATCATCATGAAAATCGGTGTTTTCTACTTTCCGACCGACTACAGCATCAGTCCTGCCGAACTCGCACGGGAATTGGAGGAGCGCGGGTTCGATTCGCTATTTCTGAACGAACATACGCATATTCCTGTGAACCGGCGCACCCCATTTCCACGAGGCGCCATGCTGCCCAAGGACTATGCGAGCGCGCACGACCTGTTTGTCGGACTTTCATTTGCCGCCGCGGCCACGCAAACGCTCAAGATCGGTAGCGCCGTATGCCTAGTCACGCAGCACGACCCCATCGTCGCCGCAAAGGCCATCGCCAGCCTCGATGTCCTGTCGAATGGCCGGGTCGTCTTCGGCATCGGTGCCGGCTGGAATGCGGAAGAGATGGAAAACCACGGCACCGTGTATGACACGCGTTTCAAGCTTATGCGCGAGCGTGTCCTCGCCATGAAAGCGCTGTGGACTCAGGAAGAAGCGGAATTCCATGGCGACATGGTGGACTTCGATCCTGTCTGGATGGATCCCAAGCCGGCCCAGAAGCCTCACCCGCCCATCCTTCTGGGCGGCGAGTCCATCCACACATTGCGTCGCGTCGTTGAATTCTGCGACGGGTGGATGCCCCGCGCCAACGTGGCGAGCGATGACGAGCAAACCGGACGCGTTACGGCGGACCCGGCAGAGAGCATTGCGCGCTTGCGGGCGGCGGCTGATGAGGCAGGACGCGACATGTCGACACTTTCCCTCACCGCCTTTCGCTTGCCGCCGGAAAAAGCGTTGGTCGAGGCGTACGCTGAAGCGGGATTCAACAGCGCCTTGCTGTACCTGCCATCGGCCGGGCGCGATGAGGTGCTACGTCTCCTCGATGATTACGCACATCTACTGCCCTGAACCTCATCTTAGGCATGAGAACCCGATCTTCGATTATGATTTAGCAATCAAATTGTATTGCGGTGCGGGGTGAATGGGGGCGGAAGAGACCACTTCAACTGATCATGCGGATCTTGCCGACAGCCAGCCAAAATCCTGGCGAATCACCGCTCTCAACGTGGCCATATCGTGCGGCCCGGAGCTGATCTAGGGTAAACACATCAAGCGTGCTGGAACTGAAAACTGATCGGAGCAACCGCTTCGGCCTAAGAGTTCTTTGTTACCTCGATGATGCCTTGTTCCGAGTCAACCTTGACCCAATCGCCGTCGTTGATGAGGTCCCAGGGCAGGCCTTCCTTGATACGGTCGATTGAAGGCACGCCAGTGTAGATCGTGAAGCCGCCGCCGATGTTGTGCATTTCGCGGCAGATGATCGCCGCTGGGGTCGACTTGTTGATCTTCCATTTGGTGAGGAAGCTGAGCCCGGCGCCGGTCGAGTAGATATCGGTGTCGTAGATCAGCACCTTGTTCATTACCGACTTGCCCTGCAGGGGATGGCCGTCCATGCGCACGATCCCCTCGTCGTTCGTGATGGCGGCGGCGATGAAAGACAAGGGCTTGTCGGTGACGATCGCTTCGCCCTCGGAAACGCCCTTCGAGATGGGGCGTCCGTGCAGTGTGATGGTCTCGCTCATATCTGTAGTTCTCCGGATATCCTAGCGTTCGATCGCTTTCGCCCCTCCCCTAACCCCTCCCCGATCTCGGGGAGGGGTTAGGGGAGGGGCCTATCAATTCCCCAAAGCCCACTAGTTCCAATGCGTGGGCCGGAACTTACCGGTGATTGCGGCGTTGACGCAGTCGGTCAGGGTCCCGTAACGCCACGTCGGCTTGCCCTCGCCTGCCACGAGGCGGCGCATCTTCATGCTGTCGGCGGCGATCACCGTGTCCGGACCGTACATATTTTCTATAGGCATGCAGTATTCGCACGTGTCAGTCGTTAACAGTGCGCCGGCGTTGGTGATCTTTTCCACCAAACCCATGTGCTCGGCCAGGACGTGGGTGACGCGGTCCGTGTGGATGAGAAACTTGACGCCTTCTTTCACCTTGCTGTCACCGAGTTGCTCCACAACCTCCTGGATCTCGTAGATGGTCTTGAACGGGCACCCCGACATGACCACGTCGACATCTTCCTTGGTGGTGTTGGACAAGTCTTCGTAAGCCTTGCGCATTGTGTCGGCATCGACCCAGAGCGTATCGACGTCCTTTGGCACCTTGCCACCGAAGGCTTGCTCGACGGTGGGCGCCTCGGGGCTGATGCCGACGAAAAACATCAACGTTCCGATCAAGGCCGGTGAACATGCCGAGCACATGGCCTTGAGCTCCTCGGTCGCCATGTTCGGACGAAGGCCCGTGACGACTGGGATGCGGTCGTAGGCGAAGTCACCAATGATCATCCCCAGAGCCGAAAAATCTCCAGCCCGGCGCCCGTCACCACCAAGGCGTTCCATCAGGTTTGGATCAATCTCGACCAGGCATTGACCAATCCGGTTTTTGGGATCGAGTAGCCCGAATCTCGGCGTCCGCCCGGCGATGCCGGCCAGCGGTGCCGTGATGCTGTCCTCGCGGTTGCCGCGGGCACCCAGCACCGAGTTGGCGTAGCCGGTCGCGTTGCCCTCAACCCAAGCCATGTTCTCACCAAACTTGGGCACGTTGTGACCAAGGTGGGGCGTGCACGAGAAAGTGAGCACAACACCCAGATTGCGAAAAGCATCGGAGATGCGCGTCTGCTTCTCCGGGTAACCGTCCGGCCAGTCGAACTTGTCCATGTTCTTCATATCCATGGACATCGGGTCGCATGTCGTGGGTACGCGCATGGTGCCGCCCCACGCAACGAGCTGCTCGTAAAATTCAAGCCCGCCGTCGCCCATGGTTCGGTAATCCGAGAGCAGGTGACAGGTGTGCAGGTCAATCATCTCATCGGCCTCAAACGCCTCACCAAACTTGGCAAGATGTTCCATGGCGTGCTGGACGGCCGGTCCTTCTTCACCGTCGAGCTTACGTTTATCACTGTCGCTGAGCTTCACGTTGCTGCCTCCGTCACCTGAAATTCAAACGATAATTTGCCTGTTCGACAGTGCTGAGGTCAATGCCGATCGGCCGGCGGCGCCACGCCCCGATTCACAAATTTTCGAGGCGCGGCAAAACTTTCAGATGCGTGACCCGTGGAACAATTACTTTGTCCATCGACCGATCGAGTGTATGTTCGCGCCACGTTACCAAGTCGTCGTCGAATGCATGATTACCCGTTTCTACGGTTAGCCACGTTACTTCCCCGACATTGTGAACGTTAACTCAGGGGCGCCGCACAAGGCGGTGTTCCGCTTACACTGTCGTGAAAGGAATACATCATGGCTACAGGTACTGTTAAATGGTTCAACCCCACCAAGGGGTTCGGTTTTATCGAGCCCGAAGACGGCTCAAAGGACGCCTTCGTACACATCAGTGCCGTCGAGCGCGCCGGTCTGTCCACGCTCAATGAAGGCCAGAAGGTTACGTTTGAGTTGGTTTCGGGACGGGACGGGAAATTGGCTGCGGAAAACATTTCCGCCGACGACTAATCCGTCTGCCGAGTTCGATTACGGGGCGGCCCTTGGCCGCCTCGTTTTTCGTTCAGATCCTCACCTAAATCCACCGACGACGGTGTTAGTTGCCGCGGTCTGAAATACCCCGCCTAGGACTTCTTCGTGACCTCGACGATGCCCTGTTCGGAATCGACCTTCACCCAGTCGCCGGTGCTGATCAAGTCCCAGGGTAGCCCTTCCTCGATCTTGTCCATCGACGGGACGCCCGCGTAGATCGTGCCGCCCGCCCCGATGTTATGGGCATTGCGCCAAATCACAGCGGCGGGCGCCGTGTTGAAGATCGTCTTCTTGGTGTAAATGCTGAGGGCACCCCCGGTCGAGAAGATGTCGGTGTCGTAGATCAGCACCTTGCCGGCGACCGACTGGCCGTTCAGCGGATGCTTATCGATACGCACGATTCCTTCCTCATTGCTGATGCCGACGGCGATGAAGCTCAATGGCTTGTCGCAGACCAAGGCCTCACCTTCGGCGACGCCCTTGCTGATGGGGTGTCCGTGCAGGGTAATTGTTTCACTCATAATTCGGTTCCTCGGTTCCCAGTTTCCATCGCGCTGGGATCAATTCCAACGGCTCGGTTTGAACTTGCCGGTGACTGCGGCATCCACCACATCGGTGAGCGTGCCGTAGCGCCACGTCGGTTTACCGTCTCCGGCGAGGAGGCGCCGCATTTTCATGCTGTCGGACGCGATGACCTTGTCGGGGCCGAACATGGTCTCGACAGGCATGCACCAACTACAAGTGTCGGTGGTGAGAAGCGCACCAGCGGCTTCGATCTTCTCCACAAGGCCCATGTCATTAGCCATGTTGAAGGTGATGCGGTCGGTGAAAATAAAGAATTGAACGCCGTCCTTGACCTTTTGCTGTCCGAGCTGCTCGGTTACTTCCTGAACTTCCTGCAAGGTCTTGAACGGACAGCCGGAGATGACGATGTCGACATCCTCCTTGGTCGTCTGCTGTAGCTGACCATACATCTCACGCAGATCGTCCTCGGTGACCTGAATGGTGTCGACATCCTTCGGCACTTTGCCGCCGAAAGCTTCTTCCAGAGTACGCGCCTCGGGGCTGATGCCGACCAGCAGCATGAGGGTCGTCGTCATGGCCGGCGAACAAGCGGTCACCAACGCCTTCAGTTCCTCGTTCTGCATGTAGTCGGGCAAGCCCGTCACCACCGGGATGCGGTCATACGCGAAATCGCCGATGATGGCGCCGAGCGCCTCGTAGTCTGCCGTGCGCCGACCGTCTCCGCCAATGCGCTCGATCAGCTTCGGATCGATCTCCACCAGGCAATCGCCGACCCGGTTCTTGGGGTCCAGCATGCCGTACTTTGGGATGCGCCGGGCGATTCCAGCCAGCGGGCTGGTGATGGCGTCCTCGCGATTGCCACGCGCACCCATCACGGTATTGGCAAATCCGGTTGCATTACCCTCGACCCAGGCCATATTGGACCGGAACTTAGGCACATTGGCATTCAGGTAGTGCGTGCAGGTAAACGTCGGTTGGACCCCGAGGGCAGCAAGGGCGTCGACGATCTTCTGCTGACCTTCCTCGTAGCCCTCCGGCCAGTCGAACTTGTCTTTGTGATTGCGGTCCATGGACATGGGCTCGCACGAGGACGGAAGCGAGATATGGCCGCCCATGTTGACCAAATTTTCGTAGAAATTGACTCCGCCGTCGCCGACCGTGCGGTAGTCGGAGAAGACATGCACCGTATGCAGGTCCACCATCTCTTCGGCGTCGAACGCCTCGCCCATCTTGAGCAAGTGCTCCATAGCGTGTTGAACAGCCGGCCCTTCACCGCCGTCGAGCTTCCGTTTATCACTATCGGTGAGATTCATTTCGTCGCCTCTCCAGAACACCTTGATTAGGTTAATATCACTGACCGAATGTGAATTCTATCCACCCACATATTCGACATCAAGCTTCAACCAGCCTCCGCCAATTCAGCTGCACCTATCACGGTTTCCAACAAGACCCCGGCATCCGCTGGCCAGCAAATCGTCTCCTTCTCACCCATCTGGTAGACGTGATCGGTAAGACTGCGATGCTGTTCGACGTGGACGATTGTGTCCGCCCCCACCTCGAACACATCAGTTTCCAGCGAGCCCATGAATTCCGTCGTGACGTAGGTACCCTCGATCCGGTTCGCCATGTCCGGATGATCGCCGGTGTGCATGAGATCGGCGCGTACCGAGAAGTGGATTTCCTTGCCAATCTGAACTTGATGCATGGTCTCGGGGATGCGCACGTAAAAGAGGTTGTTCTCCGACTCCACAAACACCATCGAACCGCTGCGCGACTTGATGGTGCCCTTTAACAAGTTGTTGTTGCCGATAAACTCGGCCACGAATTTAGTACGTGGGTTCTCGTGGATCTCCCGTGACGTCCCGATCTGCTGGATGACGGCGTCGCTCATGACGATGACCTTGTCGGCCATCGACAACGCTTCTTGTTGAGAGTGGGTGACCATGATGAAGGTGATACCGAGTTCACGTTGGATTTTTTTGAGTTCGACCATCATGGTCGCACGAAGATTGTAATCGAGCGCACCCAGTGGCTCGTCCAGCAACAACACGGTAGGACGGCCGATCAGTGCCCGCGCCAGCGCCACCCGCTGTTGTTGGCCGCCGCTGAGATCGTGCGGCTTACGCTCGGCGAATTCCAAGAGCCCGACCATCTCGATCATCTCCAGGGCCCGGCGTGTGCGCTGGTCCTTGGGCATCTCCTTCATCTTCAGGCTGAACTCGACGTTCTGAAACACCGTTCGATGGGGGAAGAGCGCGAAACTCTGGAACATCATCGCCGTGTCGCGGTGCGACGGTGGCAGGTCGGTGACATCCTCTCCGGCGATGAGGATCTTGCCGGTGGTGGCTTCCTCCAACCCACCGATCATCCTCAATGTGGTGGTTTTGCCGCAGCCACTCGGCCCGAGCATGGCGACGAACTCGCCGTGCTCGATCTCGGCGTTGAAATCGATAACGGCCCGGACTCCTCCCGGGAACGTCTTGTCGACGTTCTCGAGGACGACATCATAGTCCGCCATCGGCGTCTCGGATCGCGTCAGTCGGTTGGGGTTGCGATGGCTTGCATCAGTGTCCACACGGTCTCGAACGGGACACCGTCGAAGACGCCGCTTTCGTTCGCCTCTCTAAGGACACGGACGGCCCGGCTCTGCGCCTCGTCTTCGCCGGCATGCTCCTCTAGCCGGTCGAGGGCCTCACTGAACGGGATATCCCGATCCTTCCGCGTCCGCATCGTCGCCCGCACCATTTCCGTGAGCAACGTCACGGAATCGCGAAACTGTCCTGACTGATAAGGACGGCCGAATATGCCGCGGATACCGTTGTCGGCGAAACGGGTGCGCAAGCCTTCAGGCAATGACTGCGCCACGCCTTCGAGAACTTCGCCCAGGGCGAAGCCGGACGTGAACATGCCGCGGATGGTGTCGACGGTACCGTCACCGCCGCCATACATGCGGATTTGCGCGCCCGACAACGCGTTCCCCATGGCCTTGGCCTGGTCGATGTGCACGTCGCGTTCGGCTTCGATGTGGAGCCTCGATAATTCGAGGAACGTGGCGGCCTCATTGTACTTGGCCAGCGCTTCGGCTTTGGCTTCGATCCCGGTGGCTTCGGCCTCGAACTGACGCTGCGTGTTGACCACCCGGAGCGTCTCGATCTCCATTTCGGCCCGCCCCCGAGCCCCGGCTTCCTTCTCGATGCCTTCGGCCGTGACCTTCTGCGCGTCGCTCGTCGCCTGGGCCCGCGTCAAGGTTGCTTCAGCTTCCTGTACGGCAGACAGCTTCCGCGCCTCAGCTTGCGTAATCATGTGCATGCGTGAGATCTGAGCCTTGTTCTCCTCATCGATCCGGCGGGCTTCAGCATCCCGCTCGGCGCTGATGCGCTGAACCTCCCTTTGACGCTCGGCATCGGCGATAACACGCACGGATTCGACCCCGTGTTCGGCGCGCTCCTTCTCCGCCGTCGTCTGGAGGCGCTGGACCTCAACCTCTTCGAGTTCCTTGGTCTTTTCGGTCAGCGCGATCTCCCGGCTGCGTTCCTCCAGCTCACGCGCGAGGAAGCGCTGGATATCCGTCCGTTCGCGCTCCTGCTCCTTACTGATGAGCTGAATCTCCCGCTCGCGCTCTTCCAGCTCTACCGCAAGAGTTTGCCGCACTTCGGCCCGACGCAATTCCTCGTCTTTGGAAACGAGAGAAATTTGGCGTTCCCGGTCTTCCTGCTCGCGCGACTGGCGCCGATGAATCTCAGCTTTCTCCAATTCCTCAGCCTTGGCCACCAGTGCGATTTCGCGATCGCGCTCCTCCTGCTCGCGAGCGAGTTGTCGGCGGATGTCGGCTGCTTCACGGACCTTAGTTTCCTCAATAACCGCAGCCTCCTTCTGGATCTGCGCCCTCTCGATGGCAAGCTCCTTGGTGATCTCCTCCTGTTCTACTTCCAACCGCCGGTCCAGGATGAAACGCTGCTTCTCGCTAAGTACCCGCGCCCGCTCGTCGGAAACTTCCTGTTCCTGCTGGGCCTCGGCGAACGCCTCGTTCTTCTCGACTTCCAGGATTGACAATCGGGTTTCGAGTGCCCGCCGACGCATGGCGCGCGAGACTTCCTCGGTCGCCTCATGCCGTGCGTCACGGGCTGCTTCCTCCGACTGCAGAACCTGCGTAGCGCGCGCGATTTCTGCCTGTTGCCGCTCACGCTCTTTAGCGGTCAACTCGATCTCGCGGTCCTTGTCGGCGCTCTCCTGGGCAAGCCGGCGCCGGATCTCGGCAAGCTCGTGCTCCTTGGCCTTGTCGATCAATTCGATCTCGCGATCTTTCTCAGCCTTCTCCAGCGCGAGGTTCCGATTGATCTTAGCAAGCTCTTCTTCGCGGGCCTTCGCGATCAGCGCAATCTCCTTGTCGCGGCGTTCCTGCTCGAGCTTCAAGGTTCTCTCGATATCGGAACTCTCGCGCTTGCGCGCCTCTTCCGTGATGGCAATCTCACGGTCGGTCCGGAGTTGTTCGAGAACTACTTCGTTCTGGATCTCCTTCTCCTCGACCGCCTTGCGCTGATCGAGCATGTAAATCTGCTTTTGACCGAGTTGCAGCGCTTGCTCGTTGGCGACAGCCTTGTCCTGGCCGGCCCTGGCAAAAGCCTCAGCACGCTCGATCTCCAACAATTCGAGCTGTGTGTCGAGATCCTTCTGGCGGATAGCGACGGTCGTCCGCTTCTCCGTGTCGTGCACCTTGCGGCGGGCATCCGAGGTGATCTCTGTGATGATCTTCAGACCCTCGGCGTCGAACACGTTGTCGGATTTGAAGTATTCCTTGCCCGATTGCTCCAAGGTAACGATGCTCACTTCCTCGAGCACGAGACCGTTGGCCTTGAAGCTATCCAGAACGGAGTCCTTGATCTGCTGGGCAAAGGTATCCCGATTCTCGTGCAGTTCGCTCAGCGTCTTGGTCGCCGAATAGCTGCGAATGGCACCCACGACCTTTGCTTCCAACAGACTCCGTACCTGCTCGGCGTCAAATGTCTTGTCGCCCAAGCTACGGCTCGCGGTGAGCAGATCGTCCTCGGTCCGGCCAACGTGCGCGTAAAGTTCCACGATCGTATCAACCCGAATCTTGTCTGACGTGAGAGCGGCCTGTTCCCTCGACCGGCTCACGATGAGTTTGATCGTCTCCAGAGAAATCCAGCTCACCTCGTGGAACACGGGCAGCACGACGGCACCTCGTCCCAGGCATACCTTGGTGCCGAGAAAGCCGGTGCGGATGAACCCCATGTTCGCGGGCGCACGCTTATAGACCCAGATGGAGATGATGTAGAGGATGGCGATAACGACGATCGCCGAGATGACTAGCGTAATCCCAATTTCGAGCATTATTCCTGCACCCTTAGATTTGAGATTTGTTGTTTCCGTGGCACTTGGATTCTGATCCTCCCCACCACGCCTAAGCGGACCTGCCGGCCCCAGACGCTGCCGGCTGATTGCCGAAATCGAACAACGGCAACGCCGGCCGGCCGGCCCTCATAGTTTCCCGCAAGTCGCGGGTCGCCCTTTCATCGATATCGAATCTCTCAGACACGACCACGCCGTAACCCTCGCGTGCCGCCCCACGGGACAGCAGACCGCGCGCCACGTCATTACGGACCTTCACGGGTTCGCGTTCGAGAGCATCCCCCCAGCCACCACCGCCGGCCGTGCGAAAAATGATGCGATCTCCGTTACGGACCTTCACGTTGTCAATCTTGGATGGCAACGCCTCTTGTGATCCATCTTTTCGGACAAGCCATTTTTCCGAACACCCGCCGGGCGTTCCGCCCAGAATGCCCCAAGGTTGGGTTTCATGCCGATCGTCGTGAATGGAGATATCGCCTTCCTCGAGCAACAGATACACCTTCTCTACGCCGTTGCCGCCGCGATGAAGACCAGCGCCGCCCGTATCGGGAATGCTGCCATATTTTTCGATCAGCATCGGGTAATAGGTCTCGAGATATTCGCTCGGGATATTTTCAAACAGCGGCCACCAGGAGTGGCCGTCCATGCCGTCCCCGACCGGTCGACCAGGAATTCCCCCGTACAGAATCTCCATGAGCTGGAAAGATCTGCCCTTGGCGTCCACCCCGGAGTAGAGGAAATGCGGACTAGACCCGTAGCCCGCCGCCGTCGCCATTTCGGGCGCCTTCTTGCTGAGGGCGCCGCCTAATACGTCGAATTGACGGGACAGCGCATGCGTCCGGCAGCCGAGCGCGGCCGGGAAATCGGGGTGCACCAATGACCCCTTCGGCAGCGTCACGTGAATCAAGTCGTAGAAGCCGTCGTTGAACAGGATCTGGGGGTCGAACACCATGATCATGTAGACCCCGATGAACATCTTGAACATACCCTCGTGGAGATAGAAGTTGATCGGCCCTGGCGCCTGAGGCGAGGTGCCCGTCCAGTCGAAATAGGCGTGTTCGCCTTCGCGCCAGACGGTTAGTTTCATCTTGAAGGGGCCGTTGCCACAGCCATCATCGTCCACATAATCCTCAAAGGACTGCGGCTCCTCCGGCATGTTCTGCACGATCAACTGGCGCATGGCCCGGTTGGTGCGCTCCAGCAGCGCGTCGCAGGCTTGGCGATAGATGTCCTTGCCGAAGCGCTCGCAAATTTCGATCACGCGCTTTTCACCCGCCCGGCAACCGGCGATGATCGCCATGAGATCGCTGAAGTTCATCTCGGGCGTGCGGGTATTGTTCATGATCAGGTCGAGCGCCGATTTGTTCAGCGAACCACCCTCATAAATCTTGATCGGTGGAATTCTCAGCCCCTCCCCGAACACCGAGGTCGCCGCCGTCGGCATGCTGCCCGGCACAGGGCCGCCCACGTCCATCATGTGGCCGAACATAGAGCTGAAGCCGATCACCTGGTTTTCGTGAAAGACCGGCACCAGCACCATCCAGTCGTTGATGTGACTGATTGCGCCACCGCACTTGAACGGGTCGCTCTGCAGGATGACGTCGCCCGGATTGAGCTGGAAATTCTGCTCCTTCAGCATCTCCGGGATATAGGAACCGAATTGCCCGACGATCATGCGCCCCTTGGCATCGGTGATCATCGGGAACTCGTCGTGCTGTTCGCGAATGACGGGGGACATGGCCGAGCGAAACAGGACCGCATCCATCTCGTGACGTGCATTGCGCAAGGCATTCTCGATGAGATCGAGCGTGATCGTATCCAGTGTACCGGACCGCTCGGTCGGTCGGGCGGCGGGCTGCGATACCACCGGCGCCGTCGCAATTTCCGGCTCACCCGGGATGGAGCTTTCCTGCACCGGCGCCTTTGCGATCTGATCAGCCGGTCCGGCCTCTTCCGCGAACAGCGCCGCGCATGCCTTGAGCGCCTGGTTGGTCGCGTGCTGCAGGGCCTTGCCTTGATCACCGTTCGCCCGGGCCGACCCGAATTGCATCTTCGAGACGCCGTCGACAGTGAGCTTGCCGAGGACGGTCACCGTACCCCGATCGACCTTATGTTCGACGACTTCGGAGGACCATCCTGGACCGAACCGGCTGTTCAGGATTCCAGTCACGTCATCACCGCTACCGTCGTGCGGGGTCCGAAGACCCGGCGACATCAAGTCCTCTTCCGTCGCTGGGCGGTGACTGACGCCCACCAGTCCGACCTCATTCACCTGAGTGGCGAAGAGCTGATCGAACTGGTCCTTGTTGGCCTTCAACAGGTCATCCAGTGATACGGATTTGTTTGGCGGATTGAGATCTGTCATCGAGTTATGTCCATCAGTGCAACTGGCCGCCCTCAGGGCGAATCAATACATTGAGATATTGGTCAACCTCACCGACGTGGCCGGGGTGAATCACGGTCGTCGAATCTTTCTGAGTCAGGATGGCAGGACCGGTGACACGGTTCCCTGCGCGAAGCATATTCCGGTCGTAAACGTTGGTCTGTTCAAAGTTACCATCGAAGTAGACCCGGTGTTGCTCGACCACGGCCTTCGACGGATCGCGGTCTTCCAGAGAGAATTTCGGGAATTGGACCTGGTCCACTTTGCCGGTCCCCACCGCGCGCAAATTCACGAGTTCCACAGGCTGCTCCAACTTGAACCCGTAGAGCCGTTCGTGTGCCGTCCCGAAACGCGTTTCGAGGTCCCGCAAGCCGCCGTTCGTCATGGAACCGGGATCGATGTGCATGGAGAATTCGTAGCCCTGACGGAAGTAGCGGACGTCGGCCTCGTACTGCAATTCCTGGTCCTGCTCAGAGATGTCTTCTTCCTGCAGCCAGGTTCGCGCTTCCCGCCCAAGCCGCGTCAGAATGTCATGCACCTGACCGGCATCAATCTCATCGATGTTGCGCACGTAAGTCTGCGCAAATTCGTTCTTCACGTCTGAGTAGAGGAAACCCAATGCCGACAGCACACCCGGTGTCGGGGGCACGATCACCGGGTAGCACCCGGCCAACATCGCCATGGCATTGCCGTGAAGCGGACCCGCCCCGCCGAACGCCACCAGCGCAAAATCGCGCGGATCGAGTCCCTTCTGCACGGTCACCAGGCGCAGCGCCCCAAACATGTTCTCGTTCACGATGTCGAGGATGCCTTGCGCCGCCTGATGAAGGTCGAGGCCAAGCGCGCGGCCGATCTTGCCGACCGACTCCTCCGCCGCCTTGACGTCGAGTGACATATCGCCGCCCAGCAAGCTCGGCGGCAGACGGCCCAACACGACGTTAGCATCGGTCACCGTGGGCTGGTCGCCGCCCCGGCCGTAGCAAGCGGGTCCCGGCATCGCACCTGAGCTTTCGGGGCCTACCCGAAGTGCGCCCGTCATCGGAACATGTGCAATCGATCCGCCACCCGCGCCGACACTATGTACCTCTACGGAAGGGACCTTGATCGGGTAGTAGCCGAGCGTGGTCTGGCGCGAGATGTTCGGGCGGCCCTCCTGTATCAACGACACGTCGGTCGATGTTCCACCCATGTCGAAACCAAGCGCATCGGGATGACCGGCGAGGCTCGCGAGAAACGCCGCACCTGACACCCCACCGGCGGGGCCCGACAGCATGGTATGCACTGGAGACTCGGAAGCCCGCGCGACGCTCATCAAGCCGCCGTCCGAGCGAACGATGTTGACGTGGGGCGAAAACTGAATGCTGCGCAATTTTTCTTCGAAGCCGCTGAGATAACGGCGCATGCTTGGCCCGACGTAGGCATTCATCACCGTCACCAGCGTTCGCTCGTATTCGCGGAATTCAGGAAGGATCTCCGAGGAGAGCGATATGGAAATGTCGCCCGCGACTTCCTGGATGAGCGTCTTCAGGCGCTGCTCATGGGCTGGATTGGCGTAGGAATGGATCAACGAGACAGTGATCGATTCGGCGCCGCCGTCCACCAGTTCCTGGATCAGGATTCGGGCGTGTGCCTCGTCCATGGGCGTCACGACTTCACCGCGCGCGTTCATGCGTTCCTTGACGCCCCTGGTCAATTCGAGGTCCGCCAGGGGATCCGGCTTCTGCATGATGATCCATCCGGCGAGAGGTCCCGGCGTTTGCGACCGCGCAAGATGCAGAACCTGCTCAAAATTTTCGGTCACAAGCAGTCCGACTTTGGCACCCTTCTCCTCCAGAACGATGTTGGTCGACACCGTGGTGCCGTGTAGCAGCCCCTGGATGTCCGATGGAGGCACTTTGGTCTCGGCGAGCAGGTCTTGGATTCCGGTGAGAATCCCGATCGACTGATCTTGGGGAGTAGATGGCGTCTTCAGAAGATGAATCTCACCTGTACTGCCATTGAACAGGAGAAGATCCGTGAACGTTCCGCCGACATCAATTCCTAGGCGGCAAGCCATCGTCCGTTCCTATACCCTCCCTGTCATCGTGCTCTTGCGACATCCACTTCATGGGCGCCGGAGACAAGCGTTTCGGAACAACAATGTCCCGACCAATCATCTGTCTTTGGAGGGCATGATCATCTACTCGTCCCGCTCGGTCAACGGGTCTTAAAAATTTACAGTGCATATACACGAAATTTACCCAGATCGTGCTGCTGAAACGGCGAATTCCGACAGCAGGGTTTGATTTTTGGAGGCTTTAGCCTACGATCCACATGATGGCTCAGGAACCTGTCACGCGCCGAACCACCAGATTCTGGATCGTTCTGATCGCTGTGATCATCTTATTGATATTCCTGTATTTTTACGCACCATTTGAGAAATTTCTCACCGACAGTATTCCGAACATCCATTTCCGCAATGTGATTTTCTGGTTCGCTTCGGTCGTGGGCGTGATCGGTTACGCCGTCGCCCATTGGCAGTCATTTCGCAAGAATATCATTCGCAGCGTCACGCAACTCGAAGTCGACGGTCTGGTCTTCGACACCTTGCAGATTTCCATACTGATCGCGGTGATCTTCTGTGCGGGCGCGACTCTTCAGGGCATCGAAGTTCTGGCAGAGCATTTGATCGGCCGCGAGGAAATCATCGGCGGTGTTTTCGGTGAAAAGCTTCTGGCCATCATTTTGCTGGTCATCCTCGCCATCCTCTTTTATCTGCTCCATCTCGCGGTCCGTGCCTTCCGAGTTGGCTGGACGCCACGGCGTCCCCAACCTCGCACGACGTCCTCGTCCTCCGAAAGCGGGTCTTAGACTGAACTTGATCCGGGGCGCGATCGCACGACGCCGGTCTGCGATGCAGTCCCAAAGTTCACGCCGCAGTAGTAAATTATGTCCATCGCCAGCTACCTGCGATTTGCCCTAGCGAGTGCCGACACGGCACGCCTTATGGCGTTCGGCTTCCTCATGACGTTCGCATCGAGCTTCGGGCAAACCTATTTCGTCGGTGTCTTCGGACCTTCAGTACGCGAAGAATTTGGTCTCAGCCACACCGGCTGGGGCACCATCTACATGGCGGGGACTTTGCTCAGCGCCGCCGTCCTGCCGTGGACCGGCCCGCTGGTCGACCGCCAGAACTTGCGCACCTTCACGATGGTCGTTTGTGCAGGTATCGGCCTGGCAGCCATATCCTTCGCCCTGGCACCGACCATCTTGTTCCTTATCGGTGCTATTTTCCTGTTGCGCCAAATGGGACAAGGGTTGGCGGTACACATCAGCTCGACGGCGATGGTCCGCTCGTTCCACGCGGATCGGGGCAAGGCAGTCGCGCTCTCATCGTTGGGAGTCGCAGTCGGTGAGTCCGTGCTGCCGTTTCTCGCCGTCCTGGCGATCGGAGTCATCGGTTGGCGCGCGACCTACGGTAGCGGCGCGGTGCTAATGGCGCTTGTGGTTGTTCCGCTGGTTTGGTGGCTACTTCGGACTTATCGCGAGCAGGAAGTTGGGTCATCAGAGGATGGGAAGCACCAACAAAATGACACGGAACGATCATGGACACGCGGCCAGGTCCTGCGGGACTGGAGGTTCTACCTTCTACTTCCCGCGCTCGCTGCACCGTCGATTATCGTGACCGCGACTTTCTTTCACCAAGCGGAAATTGCGACAGCAAAAGGCTGGGGCGTGGATTGGGTTACGGGCAGTTATTGGCTCTACGCGGTCGGCTCGGTCGCCGCGTCACTTGCCGCGGGACCGTTGATCGACCGCATCACTGCAGCACGTGTCTTGCCGACATTTTTGCTGCCGATGATGTTTGGCATGCTGATCGTCTGGGCCTTCGATCATCTGTTCTGGGCTTGGCCTTACCTATTTCTGGTCGGCGTGACAGTTGGCATCACCTTTACGGCACTCAACTCACTGTGGGCGGAGGTATACGGACTGCGCCACTTCGGCGCTATCCGGTCCCTGGCCGTATCCATATCCGTCTTCTGTTCGGCGATCGGCCCGCCCGCCATGGGCGCACTTATGGATTCTGGTATATCGATTCAGAACA
>Ga0209403_10001810_pt1 | contig 26843 bp, 23 predicted proteins | sample ArcticOcean_MG_C_8_FD_187440 | JGI IMG/M metagenome (GOLD analysis project Ga0209403, IMG submission 187440) | Marine microbial communities from western Arctic Ocean - ArcticOcean_MG_CB11_86 (SPAdes) (version 2) | ecosystem: Environmental > Aquatic > Marine > Oceanic | place: Arctic Ocean... | reverse complement strand
CTGCTAGCATCCTTCTAACAAGATGCCACGTCGTTCAAAAGCTGCTCCAAAACAGCGCCCAACAAGTACCTCTGCCTTCGGGACGAACGGAAGATTCAGCCACGATTCTTCCGAATACTATGCTCGTGCGCTTCAGCCCGACGACAGAGAAAGTCTGGATAAGAAACCTGAACCTGAACAGTCAGTGCCAGCCAAATTCCTCGACTCGTTCATTGCTCATTCCAGCGAGAAAATGTCCGAACTTCCCGACCGTTCCGTTCACCTCATGGTCACCTCGCCTCCGTACAACGTTGGCAAGGATTACGACGACGATCTGACGCACGAGCAATACATGCAACTGATCGGTAACGTCTTGGAAGAGACGTTCCGCGTGTTGGTCGACGGTGGACGAGCTTTGGTCAATGTCGCAAATCTCGGACGCAAGCCGTACATACCTCTTCACGCCTACATCATCGAACAGGCCGCAAACGTCGGGTTCCATATGCGTGGAGAAGTGATCTGGAATAAATCAGCAGGTGCTGGATCTTCGACCGCATGGGGCAGTTGGATGTCGGCGTCGAACCCGACCCTTCGTGACACACACGAATACATATTGGTTTTCCAAAAACCACCGTTCGGTCGAAAAGCGATCGAAGAGCGTGAATCGACGATTACGAGAGATGAATTTCTCGAATTTACGAAGAGCGTTTGGGAATTTGCTCCGCAATCAGCGAAGCAAGTTGGTCACCCTGCACCGTTTCCTGAAGAACTTCCTCGAAGAGCGATTCTGCTTTACACATTTACTGATGAAGTGGTGTTAGATCCGTTTATGGGCACTGGCTCTACAGCCCTCGCCGCCGTGAAGAACGGTCGTCATTTTATTGGGTATGACGTATCGTCTGAGTACATTCAGCTCTCAAAGCAGCGTTTGTTATCTCATACCACAGGTACGAAATTCAAGCCACCGGCACCCGTCAAGACGGCAAAGAAGTCTGGGAAGAAAAAATGACTCGTACACTAACCGAACTTTCCAGCGAGGAACGTGAATCCGTGGTTTCCACGGTTCATAAAGAGGCTGAAGCTTCGGGTTGGTCGCAGCTGAGCAATTCTCGGAAATCGGCTCTCTATTCTGCCTGGGAATCACAGTTCGATCTTTCGCATGCCACGCTGAAAGACGGAATCATGAAGGGCTTCGACGCCGCTCAGGGAATTCCGAAAAAAGCCGAGGCGGAAATTCAGGAAGAAGTCACACGAATATTCCGACTCGCCGGGATTAATGCGATCGAACAGGCTGCAATGTGGACCGGCAAGGAACGTGCGGACCTACTAGTTGGCTACACCTCCAAGTTCCCAACACACGTTATCGAGATCGAACGTGCTGACTCGTGGTCTGAGGGTCTGAGACAAGCTCTTTGGTATCAGGCGGCAATCTTTCAGGCAGAGCATCGCCACGTACTTCCGGTTCTTATTCTTTTCGGAAACACCTCGGCAGATCGCTTCGAGCAGATTCTGGCCACTTGCGATCACAACCACGTGACCCTTAGCACGCACCGACTCGAGTTAGATGGCGAACTGGAAAGCGAGTACTCTCTTGGTGCTCTACTGAACGGATCGACGCTGGAATAGTCGGTAATAACATCTTTTCACCAAACGCTTCTCGCGTCATTTTTTAATCCAGTGAATCTAACTTTCCGTAGTACTGAGCGGAACCATGAATAATCACGCCTAATCAGAGATTTAATTTGCTCGAATTTTTCAACCATTACTCGGCCTACATCGCCATACCCGGCTTCATTGTTGCGATGATCGTCTTCCTCCCAATCAAGAGTTGGAGAAAACGAATTCCTATCTACTCAGCCGCCGCAATCATCGCATTAGCCATCGTTTTTTCACTTCAGCCCGGCGACAGCACTGTTGGAAGTGCAGACGAGGCTCAAACTGTGATCACGTCTGGAAGTCCGGTGTTCATCGAGTTCTTTTCTAATTCGTGTACTGCGTGCTTGGCTTCACAGCCAATCGTTAAAAGTCTTGAGGCTGAGATAGCTGACGATGTGCTAATTCTCAAACTCAACGTGCAGGACTCTATGGCGTCGCAACTGATTCGAGACTACCGGGCGTACCTAACTCCGACGTTCGTTGTTATCGGACGTGATGGCGAAGTAATGTGGCGTCAATCTGGCAGATTATTGGATAAAGGCGCAGCGCTCGAAGCGCTTGAAGCAGCGTAGTCGTGTTCGCTAAGTTAGCCCTACCCGAGTCGAGCTTGGATTTGCTCACGAGAAGGGCATCCGCTTAGGCCGGTCGACTCGATGGCTATCGCTGAAGCAGTGGCGGCATAGAGACCAGCCTGCGCAATCGGTTGGCTCTCGCTAATAGCGATTGCAAACGCGGTTGCCCATATGTCTCCAGCACCGGTGAAGTCGACTGGATTTGAATACACCACTGGAACTTCGACCCACGTTCCTTCGTGCCAGATTCGAGAGCCCTTTTCGCCTCTGGTTACACAGACGATGTCTCCAAGGTCGAAAAGCTGCTGCTCGGGTAGCGTCTCTATTTCAGATTCCGAAACGACGATGATGTCCCACTTCTTCCCTCGAAACCGAGGAAGCATATCGGCGTGTGAAATGGCGCCATCAGGGCCCCATCGGCGCAACCATCCCGACGGAACTAGGCACGATAGCTTTGGGTTAAACCAGTTCACGCAATCGGTTGGAATCTCATGCAGCAGAGGGCCTACAAAGAGAATATCTGGCTCGACCCAACTTTCAGGAATCGCTGACTGTGGAATTCGATTTCCTGATGCCATCAATACTTGCGTTCGATCCCCAGAATCGTAGTAGTTGGCAAAAGTTGCGGTGTGCTCGCTTTCGACAATCTGGACATCGATCTCTTTCAGGATCAAATCGACCGGGTAGTCATCACCAGCGGAGCTAACCACACCCGCCGAAATATCGTGCTTATGGGCGGTTAGTGCCGCATACGCAGCCGCACCACCGGGGATGTGGCTTGTCGGCGTACCGCTGTCGACGATGTTGACGTCGAATGTGAGGTGACCAAGAGCGACGAACGAAGGGGTTGAGGGCATATCGAGTTGAGGTTTCTTTTCTGTTGCACGCAACAAATGTATAGGAACTGAACGATGAAGTTGAAGATACCACCTGAATCGAACTCTTCTATAAATAGAAGTGACTTGGTTTACTGTTGCGGGGACAAAAAATACGCCTGAAGACACATAACTGCGACTCAGGCGTATTTGATTTATTTCGTAGAAAACGTGCCACTAGTACCTTAGCCGGCCGGAAATATTACTACCCGACGCTGATTGCCTTCGCCTTCAGATTCGGTTCGGACTTCTGGGTGACCTGCGAGAGCCATGTGAACGATTCGACGTTCTGCTGGCGACATCGGTTCGAGACTGTCGTCACTACCGCTTGATACGACTCGTCCGGCAGTTCGACGTGCGAGTCGACGCAGCATCTGAACACGGCGTTCACGATAGTCTTCGATGTCGATAACAACGTAGGCTTTTCGACCGAGTTGGCGATTGGTGACCATCCGAATCAGGAACTGCAGTGCCTGAAGCGTTTCACCGTGTCGTCCGATCAGCAATCCGGCATCCGGGCCTTCGATCTCGAAAGTCATTGAGCCTTCGTCATCATCCTCACGAATGTAAGTATCGGCTACAACACCCATTGCTCCGAGGAAGTAGTCGATAAGTTCAGATACGAGCTGTTCAGCTTCTTCATCTTTTTCACGAATAATCGGCTGAGAGTTTTCGCTATTCTGTAGGCGATCTGATCGTTGCTCGCGCTCTGGGAGATAGTCTTGATTTTCACGCTCTGCACTAGGCTGAGCTTTAGAACGTTCTTCACCACCGTTTGAAGATGAACGATCGCCACTCCGACCGCCGTGAGCACTTCGGCGACCTCGACGTCCGTTCGAAGGCTTCTCTTCATCAGTAGCTTCTTCTACCGGGGTTTCACATGAAGACTCAATAGCCGCTGGCTGCTGTTCATCATCTCTGGTTTGGGTATTACGACCCCGCCCGCGTCCGCGATTACGATTTCGGCTGCGGCTACGACTTCGCGGCGCTGCTGCTTCGGAATCTACCGCTGGCACAGACTCATCTGATTCGTCGGACGAACCGGCTTTTGTCTCTTCTTCGAAGTCATCGCTAAAGGACGAGCGATCATTGCTGAGAAGTGAAATTTCAATCTCCGCAGGTTCACCACCAAAGCCGAGAATCCCCGACCTTCCGGTGCTAACTACCTTTATTTCGACGTCTTCGAGTTCGGCGTCCAGATCGGCGAGAGCGATTTCTGTCGCTTCGTCGACCGTCTTGCCCGCGTAATTCCGTGCTCTGCTCATGGTCGTCTGACTCCTCAGGATCTGGTTTCGGTGCGTTACCGACAGTAGCTTCTGCAGCTAACTGAGCAGCTCGTTCTGCTCGACTGGCATCGGTACCTAGGAAAGATCGTCCGAATAATTCAATTGGTTGCTTGCCACCAACGAAGTACTGAATTACTACTCCGATGGCATTTGAAAACAGGATGTAAACAGCCAATCCAGCGGGGAATTGCCACGTGAATGCACCGAACATAATCGGCATCATCCAGAGCATCATCTGGTTGGTCTGTTTCTGGCGTGGGTCGGTAGATGGGTTCGTGGTCATCTTCTGCTGCAGGAACATGGAAGCACCTACCAATACTGGCAGTGCGTAGTTCCACGGCATTGCCGCAGCAGAAACGAGATCCACAAGCGATAGACCCAGGAAATGACTATTGAATGGAACCGAGGATATTGCCGGGTTCCAGTCGTAGAACAGACCTGAGAGGTTCGCCATACCTTCTGGTGTAGACGGCATGGTGCGCAGGATGGCTCTGTAGAATCCGATCCAGATAGGCATCTGGATGATCATAGGACCGAGACAACCGACGGGGCTTACGCCTGCGTCTTTGTATAGGCCCATAGTTTCCGAAGACATCTTGCGGCGATCGTCGCCCTTTTTGCCTTTGTACTTGTTTTGAATCGCCTTCAGCTTTGGCTGAATCGATTGCATTTTCTTCATCTGCCGGGTCTGACGCACGGTCAGCGGGATCATTGCCAGACGGATGAGAATTGTAAATACGATTATGCTGAGCCCGAAGTTAGAGAACAAAATCTGATACAACAGCGCAAGGCTGTTGATCATCGGGCGCATGATTCCTTCTTGCCAGAGGATGCCAAAAATTTCCATTAGATGGCCTCCCCTTTAGAAGTACGTTGGTTCTGGAGAACGATTAGTCGCATCGCCCACCACCCTTCAAATCGACACACCCTCTTTGGGTCGTATCATCGACTGAGAACCACTTGAGATCACCGTTCATAACGTGAACGTAGAGATTGTCGTTGTATATGAGTGGAGTCGCCTTGACGGGTCCGTCGGTGACGAATACTCCAAGTTCTCGACCATCAATAACTGAAATAACCCAAACGTTCTCCTCGCCCGATGGCACAGCAAGTGCCCGCTCTCGGGTAGCCCCGCGTTTGCGATCGAACAGCGTTGGTGAAGATACGATCTGACCTTGTATCGACGACGACCAGTTCTCGGAACCGGTACTGTCATCAACTGCAAAAATAGAACCGTCCAGCGCAGATACGTAAACAACGCCGTTTTCAATGACCGGAGCCGCCCAGACCCAAGCGCCTGCGTCAAAGACCCACTCGCCATTCGATGAGTTCAAATCGGAAACCACCGATGATCCTGTTCGAGCCGATGTGTTGATTTTATATACGTTGCTACCGAGATCACCGAAGTACAAGTTGTCATTCTCAGCGTGTATTTGGCCAGCGATGGCTCCATCAGCCTGGAACGTCCACTTGATGCGGTCTTCAGGGTTAGCAGAGTCATCTACATTCGAAATATCTATGGCGTATAGCGTCCCCTCCATCGTTGCGATGAAGGCGGTCGAGCCATCTACTGTCACACCGCTGAACGAGTTGGCATCGAGAGGTATTCGCCATTTCGTAATCGAAGAGGTGTCCGCTGCAGAATCGATAGCGTATAGATAGCCATCAGCACCGTCTTCTTCTTCACCAATAGCCGTTGTACCAATAAATATTGTGTCGCCAGATACGCCAATCCGACCAACGAGCTTGGTGTTTAGTTCAAGACCTTTCTGGCCCCATATAGATGAACCGTCAGCGAGATTCAATCCAAATACTTCACCGCTGCAGTCGTCGCCTTTACACGTGTATCCCATGTTGTAGATGTTTTCGCCGATAACAACAGAATCGCTGTACATCGCACCAAGGCCATCGTCATCACCACGGGGGTAGCGCCAGCTGGTGTCAAGATTTCCAGTTTCTGGGTTGAATCGAACAAGGCGCCCATCGAGGTTAGCTACAAAGAGATTGTCGCCTTCCTCAACAGGTCCAGACCATCCACCTTCAGGGGTGAGGTCGTTCACACAAGCCATTGCTGCAATCATCACGAGGAAAAGTGCGAGCACCAGCGGCGGTCTTTTTCGGCTGACAGAGAGATTTTGTTTAGACATAGATCCGGTTTCTTTTTTGCGGATCGTGCCGGTTATTGACGGTGGCGTTTTGAGCCTCCGGAAGTAATAGGAAGATATGGTTTGGCGTTTGTCGCTTTGCCATGGCCAGCCCAGATTGGTGTAGTTATTTAGATAAATGTTTTTCCGGGACGGGATCATAACCCCGCGATCGACCGGGATGACACCGACCGATCCTTCCAAGTGCTAGCCATGATCCGCGAATCGAACCACGAGTCTCGATCGCCTTTACTGCGAACACAGAACATGTTGGATCATATCGGCACTGACCAGGCCAGTACGGGGAGATTGCCAACTTGTAGAACCTAATGAACATAAGAAGGGCGCTTCGCATTACACGACCGTCCTTATTTGGTGTGACTCACCCTCTATAACCCTGACACCAACTCGTTTAATCGTTTTTTTGATCGCTTGATCAAGCTCATTGAACGGAACATCTGAGGAACCTGGCTTCGCAGTTACTACTAAGTCCCATCCCTTAGATACGTTCATATTGGTGAACGTGCTACGGATACGTCGCTTTACGAGATTTCTCACTACGGCGTTACCAACCCGCTTGCTAACTGACAATCCAATCCTCAAATAAGGCAGATTGTTCGGCTTAGCGACGACGTTAGTGAATTCATTCGATGAGCGACGCCCCATCGCGAAGACATCACGGAACTCCGCTGGGCGTCTAATTCGCTGGTTGGTGGGTAGTGACAAAGGACTACTACCTAAACGGTTAGCAGCGACCGGCCCTTGTTTCGGCGCCGTGCAAGAACAGCACGACCGCCCTTAGTGCTCATACGTGATCGAAAGCCATGAACGCGCTGGCGTCGTCGGGATTTTGGTTGGTAGGTACGCTTTGGCATATTAGTGGTGGGAAGCTTTCGAGGTCTCTCTTTAGTGACCTAATTGCGATGTTGCCTGATTTGTTATCAGGCGGGTACACATTGATTTTAAGTTCGACACACTAGAGGTGTCAAACGAAATTACAACGAATTATTTGCGGACTCAAATATTGGAGGACTATTATTAAAGGAATCTTCTCCTGAAATCCAGAAGTGGGGAACAGGTCAAAACCTTCTCTCACAGAAATAGGTAAAACATGGCAACTACGTCTGAAGCACCGGAAACTACACAGGAAGAGCAAGCGATTTTATCGCTGAATAAAGCGTTTCAGATATATGTCCGCCAAATGCCAAAAGACACGAAAAAGGCCGCACAGCCTGAAATCGCAAAATTTGTTCGCTGGGTAGGCCCGGCCCGGTTGATCGATACGATCATCCCTTCTGAAATCGGTGAGTACAACGAGATTTTCGGTGCTAAGACCGCAACACGCGATGCTACCGAACGACTCAGTGCAGTGAAGCTTTTCCTCACTTTTCTTAAGAAAAAAGACCATATTGAGGTCAACCTTGCACAGCATCTTCGACTCCGTAAGTCACGAACTGCAGCTTCAAAAGTCATTTCGATGGTCGACTCAACACGAAGTATCAGTCTGACCCAAAGCGGCTACAACGAAATGACGAAACAGCTAACATCGTTGAACGAAGAGCGAGTCAAAATCGTTGAAGACATTCAGCGAGCTGCCGCCGATGGTGACGTACGTGAAAATGCACCTCTGGAAGCAGCACGCGAAGCTCAGGGAATGACTATCGGTAAAATCCAAGAGTTAGAAGCCACCCTGAAAGTGGCTGTGATCATCGATGCGAAGTCTCAAGACAGCGGTCGTGTTCATATTGGTTCCAAAATCGAACTCACCGAGACCACATCTAACAAGACGGTGAAGTACCAGCTTGTCGAGCCAAACGAAGCGAACCCACTTGCAAGCAAGATTTCGATCGTCTCGCCAGTCGGATCAGCCATTCTGGGTCATAAGCTTGGCGAAAATGTGAAAGTAAAAACCCCGCGCGGCCAGCAGGTTTATAAGATCAGCAAAATTTCATAATAGAGGAATCAAATCAGGCGGTTTCTTAATCAACGTACGTTCCACCGACTCGTATTCCTATGAGCTAATTTATTCACCGCATACACGCGCTATATTCATCCTTGCGCCCAAGGCGTAGAAAGACGTATCTCTGTTGCTTGAGAGCTTTAACGACTGGCTGATTTTCAACGTTGCTCTAGTACTACTCCTAGTTTTCGACCTTCTGGTTCTTAGTCGTAAAAGCCATGAAATAGGAATGAAAGAAGCCGCCTGGCTAACCCTGTTCTGGACTCTCGTGGCAGGTGTCGTCGGAGTTTGGGTGTATACGGCAGGCAACAGCCAACAAGGACTCGAATACGTCACTGGGTACGTCGCTGAACGTGCGCTTAGTATTGATAATCTCTTTGTATTCATCGTCATATTTGGTTATTTCAACCTACCGAAGAACTTTCAGGCTAAGGGTCTTCTGTGGGGAATCATCGGAGCGTTACTCGCTCGAGCCGTATTTATTGGAATCGGCGTTGCGGTCATTACGGCCTTCTCATGGTTCCTATTCATACTCGGTGCGTTCCTTATTTACACCGCCTACAAGTTGGCTTTCGCTGGCGAGCAGGAAGTAGACCCAAGCAAGAACATCACCGTCAGGCTATTCCGCAGGTTCATGCCAGTGAGCAATGAATATGACGGAACAAAGTTCTTCACGAAGGTGAACGGTGTTCGAGCGGTTACTCCGTTCCTTCTCGTAGTTCTGGTTCTCGGCACCACCGACGTTGTATTTGCAATCGATTCGATTCCAACAGTGTTCGGTATCACCGACGATCCATTCATCGTGTGGACATCCAATGCGATGGCCGTTCTCGGTATGCGGCCTTTGTTCTTCCTTCTTGTAGGGATGGTCAAACTGTTCCGATTCCTACAGTACGGACTCGCTCTCATCTTAGGATTCGTTGGATTGAAGATGATTATTGAAGAGGCTTTCCACGATTTCCACGTGTTCAGCGAACTTGGAGATATCTACCTTTCGCTCGGAATCATTATTGGAATTCTGTCAGGTAGCGTTCTCATGTCTATGATTCTGCCCAACAATGAAGAAGACGAATATGCTCTCGCAGCAGAATCGGAAGAGTAAGAGTGGTCGTTTCTTCGGGCTGGAAAACGAACTCATCAACCAAAGACCTTGAAGCCGATCTACGAGCATCGGTAGACGGCGAAGTTCGGTTCGATGAAATCTCGAAGCAGCTGTATTCCACTGACGCTTCGCTGTATCAGATGGAGCCGGTCGGGGTTGTGATTCCTCGCAATGCGGGCGATGTGCAAGCCGTTCTTGAAATCGCTGGCAAGAACGGCGTATCGGTACTACCTCGTGGTGGCGGAACTGGGCTTTCCGGACAGACGGTGAATAACGCCGTTGTAATGGATTTTTCGAAGTACATGCACGATGTGATCGAGATTAATCAGGAAGAAAAATGGGTGCGAACCCAGCCCGGAATCACGATCGACGAGCTGAACCGACAACTCAAGTCTTATGGGCTATTTTTCACCCCCGATCCCAGCACAACGAACCGCGCCAATATTGGTGGTGCGATGGGTAACAACTCGTGTGGATCACACTCGATCATCTATGGCAAAACTGTAGATCACGTGTTGGAAATGGATGTAACCCTTTCTGACGGTTCACAAACTAACTTCGGAATGCGTGATAATACTGCGCTAAAAGGATTGATGGCAAAGCAGGGTCTCGAAGGTGATATTTACCGTGGAATAACTGAGATTTCGGCAAGAGCATCCGGGCTTATCGAATCTAAGTTTCCAAAGATTCTCCGCCGGGTTGGTGGATACAACCTCGACCGCACGCAAGACCCCTCTGCACTCAATCTCACTCAGGTAATGGTCGGTTCAGAGGGTACGCTGGCAGCCGTTACTGCCACAAAGTTGAATCTTGTTTCTATTCCAAAGCACAAGGTTCTCGGAGTTGTACATTTCAATGGCCTGATAGAGGCGATGGAAGCTACAGTTGCGATCATCGAAGAATCGCCTGCTGCCGTTGAGCATGTTGGCGAAATGATCATCAAGCAGGCACGTCGTTCGCTGGGATTCTCTCGTGCAATCAGCTTTCTTCAGGGTGAACCGACTGACATTCTCGTGGTTGAGTTCAGCGGTGACGACGATGCCGAAGTACGCTCACGACTCGATAACATGGTCGCGAAGCTAGATCGCATGAAACTCGGGTTTGCAACCACCAAGCTCTACACAACCGCAGAGCAAGATGAAGTAACTGAGTTCAGGCGCGCCAATCTTGGTTTGCTGATGAACGTCGATGGCCCTGCCAAACCTCTCCCATTCGTGGAAGATACGGCTGTTTCGCCAGAAAAACTTCCTGAATATGTGAAGCGATTTGACGAAATTGTGAAGAGTCACGGAACCGAAGCCGGATACTACGGTCACGCAAGTGTCGGCTGCCTTCATATTCGCCCGCTCATCAACATCAAAACCCGCGACGGCATGGAAAAGATGGAGGCGATAGGTACTGATATCGCAGAACTAGTCCAGGAGTTCGAAGGTGCTTACTCCGGCGAGCATGGCGACGGAATTGTTCGAGGATTCTTCACGGAAAAACTGTTCGGATCTGAGCTAACTCAGGCATTTAGAGAAGTGAAATCGGCATTCGATCCGAGCGGGATCATGAACCCCGGAAAGATTTTTGATACTCCGGATATTAAAGAGAATCTCCGTTTCGGCGATACCTACCGAACGATTGAGATCACAACACGTCTCGATTTCAAAAAAGAGGGTGGTTTCGCCGCCGCTGTCGAAATGTGCAATGGTGTGGGCGCATGCCGGAAAGTTCACGCCGGTGCTATGTGCCCTTCGTACATGGCTACTCGCGAGGAGAAGCACACAACTCGTGGGCGTGCGAACGCTTTACGGGGAGTTCTTTCAGGGTCACTGCCTACTGAAAGCTTTAGCTCGAAGAACTTGATGGATGTGCTCGATCTTTGTCTCGGGTGTAAATCCTGCAAATCTGAGTGCCCGTCGAACGTCGATATGGCGAAGATTAAGTACGAATATCTGTATCAGTACTACAAGACTCGCAAGATTCCGTTGAGCTCGAAACTCGTATCAGATATTCACCGAATTAGTTCAATTTCGGCACCCGTAGCTCCAATAGCCAACGCTGTTACTCGTTCGCTACCGGTGCGATTGTTATTCGAAAAGGTCGCAGGATTCGATCGCTCCCGACCTTCACCCAAAGTAGTTCGCAACACTTTCCAAAAGTGGTTTTTGAAGCACAAGCCGCAGAGTACGAACTCACGCGGCAAGATCGTTTTGTTCCACGATACGTTCATGAACTTCAACCACCCAACTATTGGAATGTCGGCGACCCGAGTTCTTGAAGCTCTTGGCTTTGAAGTTGTCGTATTGAACGAGCGCAAGTGTTGTGGGCGTCCGATGATTTCTAAAGGCTTACTCGATGAGGCAGGTGAAAATGCCCATCACAACGTCAACCTGCTTTACCCTTACGTTCAAAATGGCGTGAAGATCGTCGGCTGTGAAGCCAGTTGTGTTTCAGCAATGACCGACGATTGGCCCGATCTACTGAACGGTGACGACAAGGCGAAACAAGTCGCATCTTCGGTGGTTACCATCGAGGAATTGCTCGTAGAAACCACAGGCGATGACGGGCAACAGATCAAGTGGACTGATCTTGTAAAACAGGTGAAGTTCTTCGGACACTGTCACCAGCGTGCACTTACGGGAACGAAGAGTTCGATGGCTGCTTTAAGCCTGCCACCAAACTTCGAAGCGAGCGAGATTTCAGCCGGTTGCTGCGGTATGGCAGGGTCGTTCGGCTACGAGAAGAGCCACATTGAAGTTGCAACCGCGGCGGGCGAAGATCGATTGTTCCCGGCAGTTCGAGAAACAGGACCGAACGTGGATATCGCCACTTCGGGCGTTTCGTGTCGAGAACAGATAGGGTTCAACACCGAGCGCGAATCACGCCACGTGGTAGAAATTCTCGCCGACGCCCTGTTCGACTAATCCATACCAGTAATCACTACCAAACCGTTTACCTATTTGAAAAACGAAACAGTGTGACCGGCTGATCGCATGAGGTAGACCATTGGTTAGATTCGTGTAGTTCTGAACGAATCGGGCATGACGATGTCTTCAGTTTCGCCAGGATTGGCGATTTCTAAAATGTTCTTATCGAGACCGAATGGGTTCTCAATCGCCTCACGAATGGCATTATCTTTATTCTCAAGCCCTACAGTATCGGTAACGTCCAAAGTGACAAGCAATTTACCGGCCTTAAGAACTGAAAGAATCATCTCACCACCGTACGGAATATCGATTTATGTCTTGCTAATCTGAGGGCATTGTCCTTACGTCATCCCGAATAGCCGATCTCCTAATTAAAGCTCCGCTCATAGTGCGAACTCTACTCTGCCATTCGACACCTAGAGATTCACAAGTGATTTGTGATATTTCCATAGCATCCCAATTTTATCTTCGCCTTCAATCGTTTCGGTCAAAGACTTTGCAGCTCGCAAGCGGTACACTTTCGCAAATTAGTCAGTCTGATTTTTAGATCGTTGACGGCGTTGTTCGACGTCATTTACGTTCAAAACAAGTAGGGAGCATCGTTATGGCAACCAAGAACGGAACGTCTGAAAAGCTAACGGAACCGCTATTCGGATCGGCCGAAAACGCACGAATGACTGGTACAGGCCCATCGATTTGGCTTGCTGGTGACCCTGAAGATCTTCCTGAATGGCTCGATGCTGGAGCAGCTGGAATCGTTACGAACACAGTCGTGCTTAACGACATGGTGAAGAAGTACGGACAAATCACCGAGGTGACCAAAAGATACCTCGACATTACCGATAAGCCAGTTGTGATCGAAATCGATGGGCATTCGACACAAGAGCTACTCGACGTTGGTGAAGTCTTCACCAAAATGTCCGATCAGATCATTCTAAAAATCCCAGCTACAACCTACGCTCTTGGTGCGTTCTCAGAATTGAAAAAAGCCGGTGTTCCGACTTTCTGTACAACGGTTTTTACGTTGAATCAGGCTGCTGCAGTTGCTCAAGCTGGAGTCACCCACGTGCTGCCGTTTTGTGAGCCATTCAACGATGTTGGTGGCGACCCAACGAAGCTGATTCGTGACTGCCGTGAAATGTTCGATGGCTGGGCGGATAGGCCGTTCATCACAGCTGCGCTTGTGCGTTCAATCGAGACCGCAGATGCAGCTCTTCGTGATGGTGTCGATGGAATCATCGTGTTCTGGCCTGTGTTCCGAGACATGATGAAGAATCACCTGACCGACGAATGGAACAACACCTTTTTAGGCGAGTGGAATTCGATGAACGAAGCGGGTCTGCTGAAAGACCTTCCTGTTCAATCACACTAGAAACAAGTTTTGGGTAAGACGAAGTACGCAGTAGACCCCTGTGTCCATATCCAGTTCAAGTCAGGCATTTCAAGTGGGTACGTAATACCCAAACCGTCTCATCTTTACTTTAAACATGAGCAACATCGGGGAAATAACTTTTTGAGCAAAGTTACGATACGTGTACTGGTGTATCCACTCTACAAAAGTTCGAGTGAGAGTGAGTTCAAACAACCAGTGAAGGTTCGAGGTTTGTCTAGCTGCGTAGGATCTCGTTCAAACGATCGGCAATAATCTTCTCTTCGCCGTCTTGAACATTGACCATGACAATGTTGATCTCTTGCCTGCCGCCGCCACCACCACCAACGAATATGCCCGGGTCACCAGCCTCAAGCTGCGCTTTGATCTTATCAACAGACGGTCCGGAGAATTCATCATCGAAGTAGAGCACTGGTTGCGGTCCTTGGCGTTCCGCTGGATCATCTTCGATCTCAACTCGTAATCCGGTAATACCAGTGAGACGCTCAGAGACGAATTCGGCTTTCGATTGCCAGCCGTCCCATTCTGCGCCTTCGTCTGAATCGGTGAACAGCTGTAAGGCTGTGACTAGCCCAATGATGTTCTCTTTAGAAACCTTCATAGGTCGACCAATACCAGCGACAGATGAATCGAGATTCAGAGAATTCATCACGACAGATTCCATGAGATCTGCCTTACCGGCGAGCAGGCCGGAAGACTGAGGTCCGCCAATTCCCTTACCGCCGCTAAACGCGACCATATCGGCGCCCATCTTGTGGAATTTCGAGAGATTTGAACGAGGTGGGACTTCAGCAGCAGCATCGACGATCACCGGTACGCCGTGTTCATGAGCCACTCGAATCGTCTCTTCAAGCCCAATTCCTTGCGGCTCGAATGGCGCGACAACATAGGCAATGCAGGCGGTGTTCTCGTTTATAGCTTTTTCAAGATCGTCGGTTGTCGCATAGTCCGCAGAGCCATATTCAACCAATGTCGCTCCGGCGGTTACAAACGCCTTGTCATAGCGATTTCGCTGGCCCTTGAACAATATGACTTCGTTCTTCATCCCCGTCGTATCGGGCAGTTGCTCAACGTTCTGCTCGCTCTGGCCAGTCATACACGCAGCAACCATCAAAACCTGTGCAGCCGAGCAACCTGCAGTAACCAATCCCCGTTCGGCTCCGCACGATCGGGCAACGATCTCACCGGCTGCGAGGTTTAACTTCTTGACGTCTACAAACGAGCTAGCTGCATCGTCCATAGCCTGCAACACCTCGGGACGCATGATCGAACCACCGAGAGCGGTCACCCAGCTCTGAGCGTTTATGATAGGAGCAATACCGAGTTTCTTGTACACCTCGGGCCAAACACGACCGGTCATGTGGATACTCCAACTCGTAATCTAAGAACGCCAAATACAATGCGGGCAAGTTGATACTTTCCAACCGCGGCGGAATTCTACAGATTTTTTTTAGAGTTCGCGTCAGGAGTCGAGCTTAGGCTCCGAGAATATCAATCGCACGTTCACGCAGCTGGCCACAACCCGCGTTGATATCGATACCCTTTTCCATTCGAATAGTCGATGGAATTCCGTACTGCTTTAGACCACCTTGGAAGTCTTTCGCAGCAGTGAGATCAGTGCGTTCGAACGGTCCCTCTTTGGTCGGATTCACGGGAATCAGATTTACGTGGCAATGCAGGCCGTTGAGCAGGCGTCCCAGCTTCTGAGCCTGTTCGACTGAATCGTTCTGCTCTTTAAGCAGCACGTACTCGAAGAAAATTCGGCGCCCTGTCGCATCGGCGTACTTGTGGCAAGCACGTATCAACTCTTCTACAGGGTACCGTTTGTTGATAGGCATAGTCTGAGATCGAGTCGCATTGTCTGGCGCATGAAGTGAAATAGCCAGATTGATCTGAAGTTCTTCTTCTATCATCTGAAGAATCTGCGGAACTAAACCAACAGTCGAGACAGTAATATGCCGGGCGCCAATGTTTAGCCCTTGACCATCGTTGAGCACTCGAATCGCAGCTATAACGTTCCTGTAGTTGGCAAGAGGCTCACCCATGCCCATGAAAACTACGTTCGTAACGCCTTGAATATCGCCCTTACTTCGCTTGCCTTCGTCCATCTGAGCTTCATCTTCGGCACGAGCAAGGCGTTGCATCTCAATCACCTGAGCAACAATTTCGCCCACGGTGAGATTACGTCGGAAACCCTGTTGACCCGTTGCACAAAAAGTGCAGCCGAGTGCGCAGCCAGCCTGAGTCGATATGCAAGCAGTTTTGCGATTACGACGGTGACCGTCAGTTTCATATCGCATAAGAACCGTCTCGATCAACTCGCCATCGTGCAGCTTGTACAAGGCCTTACTGGTCGTTTTGTCGGCCGATGTAAGGAACATTGCCTGCTCAAGAGCTGAGAACGTGTAAGTATCTTTCAGCTTTTCTCTAAAAGGCTTACTCAGTGTCGACATCTCATCAAAACTACTCAAGGTTTCGTGGTAGATCGCACGCCAAACCTGATCGGCACGGAATTTTTTCTCGCCCATTTCGATCAGAGTCGAAGTTAGACGATCACGTGAAAGATCGAGAATCGATGGGAGCGTAGCTGAGGCTATGGAAGCCTTTTCAGCCGTCGGCTCGGACGAAGTGGACGGAGGAGTTGTCATCGGGAAGATATATCTAGAAGGGGAGGGTAAACGTTAAGTTTAGCAACGGACAGCGCGAATGGGCACATGACATCTGAACCGACATCGCCTAAACTCAAATCCTGACTTCAAATCTCCAAAAGTTACCGAGAAATAGTAAGAGGTCCTTTCGAAAACTGTTCTCGCGCCAGAGTCGGATCGGGGCATGCGAGTAACCAAATTCGGCTGAGCTACTGTGACCGTTGCAATAGATGTTCGGATAAAAATTGTCGGCGAAACTCTTTCATTCTGTTAACGTTGCGGCACTATCATTCAATCTCATTAATTGAACGTATTTTGATTAGGCTCATTCGTGGAGTGACCAATGGCCCTCAATGACACCGATCTCCTATCTCAGGCCGGATCGGTCGAAAATATCCTCAAATTCGATGACATCGAACCAGTCCTCGAATCGAACGACCTATCGGTTGCTTACGGCGGGAAAACCGCCGTCAGCGGTGTATCGCTCCAGGTTCCCAAAAACAGCGTCGTATCACTCATCGGCCCTTCCGGTTGTGGTAAGAGCACGCTACTGCGTTGTTTCAATCGAATGAACGATTTGATTCCGAGCGCGTCGGTAAAAGGAACTGTCAACTTTACAGGTCAGAACATCTATGGCCCCGAAGTCGACCCTACCGAAATACGATTCCGTATTGGAATGGTGTTCCAGCGCCCCAATCCGTTTCCAAAGAGCATCTATGAAAATGTAGCGTTCGGCCCTCGAATCAACGGCATCACCGATGATCTTGACGAGGTGGTCGAGACGTCGCTTCGTCGAGCCGCCGTATGGGATGAAGTAAAAGACCGGCTTAACGACAGCGGGCTTAGTGTTTCAGGTGGTCAACAACAGCGAATTTGCATTGCAAGGGCACTCGCAGTAAACCCTGAGATCGTTCTCATGGACGAGCCAGCGTCAGCCCTCGACCCAATTTCAACACAGGCCATCGAACAGCTAATTAAAGAACTATCTAGTGAAGTCACGATCGTCATCGTTACCCACAATATGCAGCAGGCTACTCGTATTTCTGACTACGCCGCCGTGATGATGGCCGGAGAAGAGCGAGTGGGCCGGATGATTGAGTACGGCACTAACGATCAAGTGTTCGGTAACCCCAAAGATGAACGAACTGAAGCGTACGTAACGGGCCGAATCGGATAGCCACAGCATTACTGCATCAATGACTGTAAAAGGTATACAGTAGCGATCATGGACGAACAACAGAGCAGTATTTTATCCACAGGTCGGCAGGAGTTCGACCGAGAACTCGGCAGGCTGGAAGCTGAGCTTATTTTGATGAGTGGTCTCGTAGAAAAGGCCATTTTTGATGCTCTACAGGCTCTCAAAAATCGTGACATTGACAGGTCGAAGAAGGTCATCAATGAAGACGACCACATCGACAAGACTGAACTCGAGATCGAACGATACTGCATCGAATTGATCCGTCGACAGTCACCGGTTGCAGGCGATTTACGACGAATCGTAGCCAGTCTACAAATCGCTGGCGAGCTTGAGCGAATTGGTGACTACGCCGAAGGCATCGCAAAAATCAGCATCAATATGGGTAGCCAGCCGCCACTCAAGGAATTGATCGACATCCCGCGTATGGGCGATATGGCAGTAAGCATGCTTAAGCGGTCGCTTGAAGCGTTCATTAGCCGAGATGCAGACTTTGTTAGAAAAATCACCGTAGAACTCGAATCGGAAGATGATGAAGTCGACGATCTTTACGCCAAGGTTCAGGGCGACCTCATGGGGCTAGTGAAGAGTGATCCTGATAACGCAGAGCGGGCTACTTACCTAATGTGGGTCGCCCACAACGTCGAACGAGTCGCCGACCGGGCTATGAACATTTCAGAACGTGCGCTCTTCCAGGCAACTGGTGAGTTGGTTAGCGGAACCACGATGATCGACACGAACGTCGAATAACTGTTCGGAGCTTCTCGCTCCCTTTTCACTCACTGGTTATCCAAATAACGCAGCGCCAGCTATCGACACAAACGACGTGTCTTCCTCATCTGCTTGGCATTGCTGGTAGCCATTCCAAGTACCAATCGTTGTATCTGCAGCCCACATGGTCATGTAGATCGGTGCAAATCCGCAGATCCTGTTGCGATCGTCGTTTTTCCTGATCGCATCGAAAAATCTTCTTCGGCTGCCACTTACTATCGCCTCCATCAGCACTTCATCCTCTGACTCTACCCGGCGCCGATCTTCAGATTCTTTGGGCATGAGTTCAGTATCGCCAAAGGCCGGACCAACGTGCGCGAGATCGGCTGCCGCTATGAAAATAGTTCGGCGCTCGCCTGCTACCGACTGAAGCAGTCGTATAACCCGACTGATCGCTGGATGATCGTCGATGTTTAATGCATCATCTTCCAGTAATCCACCGAACGACCCACACAGTATCGGGAGCATTTTTGCGTCCGAATTGCCTATCGCTCGATGGAGCCAGACCGTCGCAAGTTCGATCGAATGTTCATTCGCGTGATTGAACTCGTCAGCAAATGGGTGATCGTCGATCGTGCTGTCGGTAGCCAGAATTCGCGCTATCTCATCAACCAACTCAGTGTCAGTATCCAACATACCTAAAGGAGTTCGATAATCCTGATTGGTTAGCGTTAGTCTCGGGCCTTCACCGTTGTGATCAGTTCCGAACACGACGACCAATTCAACGTCTTTGAGCTGGTCGCGTACTTGCTCCCAGATCATTCCATAACTATCTCCACCGCGTTCAAAATCAATATGTGGCGATACCACTGCCTTGAGTTCGACACCAGCGGGCAAATCATTATCTGCCATCGCATCGTCGTTCATGTAGGGAAATGCGAATCCATCGAGGTAGCCTCGAAGGTCGTCTGTATCTGATGGATAAGCTAGATCAGCGAGTGCAGGCGTTCGTTCTGGAGCGCTCCGGTATATATCGAGACGTTGTTCCATTTCAACAGAATACTTACCGTTCGAAAGCAACAACATGTCGTCGAGTCGGCTGATTAGCTCATCGAGGGTTTCTTGTGGAAACTCGGGCGCACCGCCACTGATCGCAGCCTTCGTGATTTCATTCAGCGTATTCGTGCCGTCGATACCTTGAAGATATAAACCCAGCGGAACAGGAACCATCAACGATTGATCATTGAAGCGGCGAAGATCCTTTAACAAGAAGTAGTCGTTCCCCTCGTGGGTAACTCGACTTACTTCTACAGGTCTTAGTTTTGGGCGATCAGGAAGATTTGAATCCGATGTCATTCAGCCAGTTTATCTAAAGATTACCGAACGAAAAATTCGATTCAGAGTTATCCAGCGAATAGAGTTAATTAACTCCGAACTTACCAGAGCTTCCGATTATCAGCTTAGGCAACGGAGTTCGTTCACGGAAAAACGAACGTTCGGCAAGTTCGCTAAGCGAAATTTTAGGCCCAGCGTCTTCCTCGCTAACAGGTACTTGAGCTGCACCACCCCGTTGAACGATTCGATGAACTGTTCGGGTACTAATGCCAAACTGTTTCGAAATCTCAGCTACTGAGACATGTTCTTGCCGTAATCGGAAGATTTCATCGTCACGAGTTCGACGGCTCTCGCGCTGCAACCAACCTGGATCGTCGTATTTACACAGCGCCAATGGACAATCTAAGCAGCTTGACGCGGCATCACAGCCATCGTCTTTGTACCGCGTGTTCTCGGGCAAGGTGTCAGACCGAACTGGAGCGAGAATATCTGTATGCCCAAAGTTCAACGGGCTTGAAGGACCAACGGTCATGACCATAAAATAAGTCTCCGAATTGACCGAAAAAGAAACGGCCAGAAATGATTAGCTGAAATGAACTCAGACAGCCGCCGAAGTGGACCAGTTCAACTGACGTGAAAAATGGATACCGCCGGATCGACCCGCTAGGTTTTTTGTTCGCTCTCTCTTGAACACCGAACCGGCGTACTCAAACCCCGGACTGTTCGGCACTCCGAACATCACAGCGGTCATCCCATTCGAAGCAAATCTCGGACTCACTCGCTGGTCGTACCAAGAAGCGCTGATCTTGTGCGCAGCTACGATTTCAATAAGCGTGTCGGGTGACGGGCTTCGATACATAACTGGCATATCGACACTCATAAACAAATGCTTGGCGTTACCCACACGAATCGATCGCGGGCCATCTGGACGCCAGTCTTCACTCGCTCCAGAACCTTGAAAGCCCTTCACAAGAGCGAGCATTGCGGGGTACGTGTCGTCTTGAAATGAAGGAGAAACCGTGGCTGAAACAGAACCTTCGTTCCGGTTCATGAACAGCAACAGCATCCGAAGTCGAGTAGAAAATTCCTGCACACTTTCACCTTTGGCGAGATCAACGGTTATGATCTTCGACTCGTCACTTTCATTTTGACCAGTTACGACCTGAACGATATGGGACAGTACGATATTGAGATCGTCACTCGCGGCAACAGCCTTTGAGTCAGTTGATATAGAAACTGGCAAAACAGCGTCAGACCGACTCGAATCATCAACACGCAAAACGTTTACTGGTGACATTACCACCGTAGCTACTGGACTCATTTTGACCTTTTCAGACTTACTTTTGATCGACACATCAGAACTAGAGTTCTATTATCGAACAGATGTTCTAATTAAGTCAAGTAGCGTCTGGTTAGTCGCGGTCGTCATAGGCTGACTCGGCCGCGTCGCAATCTCCTACCCTCCAATGCCTTTTCATCATGGAAAGGAGGGCATTTACGTCCGAACTAACGGGCGAATTACGGATATTCCTGCTTGTATTTGTTGACCATGAACCCTTTGGGAACTACTTTGAGTCGTGCAAAGAGCAGCGATCTTGACGCATCTCGGCAAACGACCCGCAATATAGGATTACAAACTTCACATGAACGCAGAAATCGTCTCCATAGGCTCAGAGCTGCTACTCGGCCAGATTGTCGACACTAACGCATCTTGGATTGCACAGAGATTGGCCGAAAGCGGTGTAAACCTGTTCTACAAAACGACCGTTGGAGACAACCTCGACCGCATGGTTGATATTCTCGATCGAGCACTTGATCGATCCGACGTGGTAATCACAGGAGGCGGTATCGGCCCAACTAAAGACGATCTAACCCGAAAGGCAATCGCCAAAGTAACCGGACGTAAAATCGTTACCGATCCTGAATCGCTTGAAGAACTTCAAGAGCGGTTCCAGAAGCGGGGTTTCATACTCACAAAGAACAACGAACGTCAGGCCCAAATCCCAAGCGGCGCCATAGTGGTGAAAAACCCAAACGGTACAGCCCCAGCTTTCATAGTAGAAACCGAACGAGGCGTAACGATCAGCCTTCCCGGCGTTCCATTCGAAATGAAATGGCTCGTTGACCACGAGGTGATTCCATACCTACGCGAAAAATATGGCCTCACTCAGATGATCCACTACCGAGTGCTGAAAGTCGCTGATATCGGAGAAAGCGCTGTCGATGATCGTATTGGTCACCTAATCGCCGATTCAAATAACCCGACCGTCGGAGTACTCGCTCATCCCGGCCAAGTCGACGTTCGAATTGCTGCTCTCGCCGATAATATCGATGAAGCAAACACACTAATCGACACAGTTGATATCGAAGTGAGAAAACTGTTGGGCGACAACATATTTGCGGTAGACGATGCAACTATCGAATCTGTAGTTGGCGAACTTCTCGCCAGCAACAACGCTACTGTGGCAACTTATGAAGATCTGAGTGGTGGGTCGGTGGCTTCAGCTATTCAAAATTCAGCAGATTCTGCATTTTTGCAGAGTGCAATCGTAAATTCGAAAGAGGCTCTCGAAAAGATCGTTCGATCAGGCGGCGAACAACCTCCGTTTGCTGACGGCGCAGAACGAGCAGCAGCGCTTGCCTGGTCCATAAGAAAAACAACCGGAGCAACTTATGGAATCGCCGTTCACGGTACTGAAGAAGGCCACCAGCGAACCGAAAATCTGGGCCGAGGTGAAACGTACATCGTTATTTCTGGTCCCGACGGTGAGCGAACACGGCACGTTCGATCTGCTGGTCGAGGTGCCCCGGATCGTCAACGCGCTGCAATGGGAGTATTGAGCTTATTCAGGCGTGAATTACTCGGTCTACCTGAATAATTCGCCTAAGACTTCTCCCCTCACTCACAAAAAATGTAAGGAAATATGGGCAAAAAAGACCCCATTATGTAAATACAGCGGTAACAATTCGGATTTAAACTAAAATCAGTTGCTGCACGGCACCGTATATTTACCCGCCTGTTTTTACCCCCTCATTGAGACGGAGAGCTCCAAGATGTTTCGCCAAAAGACCGTGCTATTCCTAGCAGTAGCCGCTTTATTGGCTGTCGTGATCGCATGTAGTAGTAGACTCGAACAAATCGCTACTTCAGTTCCACCAACGGTTATTCCCACCCCTGCTCCTTTTGCTCCGATAGAGATCGACCCAATCGCTGATCCTGTTGGCTTCCTTAGTGCGCTGCCTACCGCCGAAGCTGCGTGTGCGACCGATGCTCTGGGGGGACGCGACCGTGTGCTCGCCATGATGTCATCAAGCATCGGAGATGATCGTCTAACTCTCGCTGAAGCCGATGCACTCGACAACTGCCTGAGTAAAGACACCGTCAACGCAATTTTCATAAGTCAGCTATATCGCGAAGCCGGAACTTTGAGCGACGACACTATCGTCTGTATTGGTAAGCAGATCGGTGGAATCCCGGCAGGAGGACTCTTCCTCGAAGAACCGGCAGGAGACGTCATCATCAGCTCCCTTAAATATGTCTTATGTCTCGCTAGCGATGAACGAGCTCGCATTTCTGCGAGCGAAGCTTTCTATGGATTCGGTGAATTCGGCGGAATCGATGCGGTCGAATGCGTTGTGAATGGCGTTGGTCCCGCCGGCCTTACTGACCTAGTCGATATTTACTCGGCTGAAGAATACGACTTTGAAGATCTCGTTGAACTATTACCGTTGATGATCGAATGTGGCGCTATCGATGATGATGAATTCGAAGAGCTTGGTGTGTCTGCCGATCAAGTTGGCTGTGTACTCAGAGCACGTGGCGAAGATGGGCTGGCACTAATCGACCCGACAGCCGCAGAACCTGATTTGTCGAACATTGGTACGCTCCTCGGAACACTTTCCGACTGCGGAATCGAACTAGAAGACCTGATTGAAGGATCGGAATTGCCAATAGATCCGGATGCTTTGATTGACCCTGTAATATTGCCGACAGTTCTGGCAGAATTGCCTAAAGAGATAGAGATTCCGCTCATCGAACTAGAAGACCTGATTGAAGGATCGGAATTGCCAATAGATCCGGGTGCTTTGATTGAACCTGTGATATTGCCGACAGTTCTGGCAGAATTGCCTGAAGAGATAGAGATTCTGTTCACGGAAGAGCAGATCACCTGCCTGAGATCAGAGATAGGTGACGGCCAAATCGCCAATCTACTCGCAGGAGGAGCGCCCGATCTCAGCCTCTTCTCAGCACTCTCTAAGTGCGAAGTAGACCTGAGCGTACTGCTCGGCGGGTAAAAGTTCACATATGTCGTAGTGCGGATTAGTTCGGATACTCAGCGAACATTCGTACTACGACGATCGGTGTGGCAGCTGCCAATAATACTGCGATCATCAATCGCATCGTTGTGGCGCTTATCCTACCCGTTTGCTTAGCACCTATGAAGCTTCCAGTCATTCCGGTTATACCCATGACGGCTAGAACGGCGACATCAAAGTTCATATTGATGGCGTGACCTGCAAACCCGGAAAATCCAGCAAGAACGCCGATCGTGTTGTTCGACCCTGCGGCAGTACGCGGATCCATACGAAGAACGTTGGTCAGAATCGGAAATCTCAACACAGCGAGAATCAATCCCGCTGCTCCACCCAAAACACCAATCGCAAATCCGAGCGCCCCGTACAGTATCTGGTTTTTTGGGTTGAGACTCACTCCGTCTCGCGTTGCTGCAGGAGAGAACGACGCGTTCAAGTCTTCTTGCTGGCGAGGTCTGCGAAGAGCTCTCCACCACTGCCAAAACGATATCACCGAAGATATCGCCGATAACGAAGCGATCAGTCCCAGTAGAATCCATGCCTTCACATCGTCAGCAAAGAGCCCACCTAGTAACGAACCGATGAGCGCTGGAATACCTATCACCAGAACCACGCGCCCAACGACTCGACCCTCACGCCAGTGAGGCCATGCGGCTGCAGTTCCGCCAAGAATGGTCACACCCAAATTCGTTCCAGCCGCAATTACCGGATTAAATCCCATCGCAAGCATTATAGGAAGACGAACAGCGCCAAGAGCAACGCCGATAATACCAGCGAAGATTCTCATCACGAAAGTAAACGAGCCAAGAATCATAAGTTGGCCCGGTGACGCATCAAGCGGAAGTAAATCGATCATTTTGGCGTATTCAAGCCCTGGCAAAACATAGTGGCAAACTGGTAATTCATGAAAGTCAATGTAACTTCGTGATCGATAGCGATTCGCCTCATAATGACGTACGTTTTCGCCTGAGTTAATGGCTAAACGAATTTACGGCCAACTCCAACGCACCCTTACCCCTGCTAAACTTGCTGCCTATTCGATTCGTTATGGATGAAGCAAGATTAATAGCCGACCATTAGAGTTCGGCAGAGGAACAGACAACGATGAAAAGCAGAGCCGCTATTCATGTCGGACACGGCAAGGACCTTGTAGTCGACGAGGTAAACATTCCCGACCCCAAGCCCGACCAGGTCGTAGTGAAGCTCTATTCAAGCGGTGTCTGTCACTCACAATTGCATCAAATGCACGATTCTGAAGGACCAACTCCTGCCCTACTAGGGCATGAAGGCTTCGGAGTTGTCACTCAAATCGGTTCTGATATTACTCATCTGAAAGAGGGTGATGCTGCAATCGTAACGTGGGTCCCGCGCACGCCTATTCTGGGTCGATGGAAAGCTCCTTCAGCCGGAGTCACTTGGCAGGAAGAACCACTTGAAGGAGCTACATACACTTGGGGTGAAGATGCAATCGTCTGGGGTGGCTATGCAGTCAAAGTAGACGATGATGCTCCTCGAGATCTTTCCTCGATCGTCGGCTGCGCAATTCTCACTGGAGCCGGAGCTGTTACCCACACAGCGAAAGTTCGCCCTGAAGAATCGGTAGCCGTATTCGGTGTCGGAGGAATCGGTCTATCGGCGATTCAAATGGCGTCGGTGCTTCAGGCATACCCGATCATCGCAGTTGATATCGATGATGAAAAGCTCGAATTTGCGAAGCAATTTGGAGCGACTCATACAGTGAACTCGTCGAAGGTCGACCCAGTAGCGACAATTATCGAGATGACTAACGGTGGTGTCGATTACGCATTCGACGCCATCGGCCTAAAAATTACGAATGAACAGATTCTGCCTGTAACCAGAAGCGGTGGATCAGGTGCCGACAACATAGGCGGAATGGCTATTCTAATCGGTATGCCTGGAACTGAAATGACTGTTTGGCCGGGACACTTTATGTTCCACCAACGTCAGTACCGTGGATCGCTGGGTGCAACCTACCCTGACACAGATTTCAACATGTACTTGCGACTCTACAAAGAGGGCAAGTTCCCGCTTGATAAGTTGGTGACCAAGCGATACAGCCTCGACCAGATCAACGAAGCGTGCAACGACCTACAGAACGGCAAAATACTTGGTCGCGCAATCGTCGAATTCTAAGAGAATCCTATAAACATTGCAGTACAGAAAACTTGGCGACACCGGCTTAGACGTGTCACTCCTGAGCTACGGTACCGGTGGCCCGTCTATGTTCGGACAGGCAACAGGTGTCGATGACGTAGGACGAGCGAAGCTGGTTAGTCGTGCGCTTGAACTCGGCGTAAATCTATTCGACACCGCAGAAGCGTATGGCGAATCGGAAGCGATGCTGGGTCGTGCCGTCAAAGGACACGCTCGCGATTCATTCCTGATCGCTACTAAATGGTCGTATCGACTGGCAGATGGACCAGTTACGGACCCCGATGTGATCGTGAAGTCGCTTGAGCAAAGCCTCGATCGCCTACAGACCGACTATGTAGATATTTTGCAGATTCACGGAATGCTTCCGCATCAGTACGACGAGCTTGCTGAAGGCTACATCGAAGTTATGCAGAAACTACAACAGCAGGGTAAGACTCGCTTTCTAGGTATCACGCAAATGCTGACCATTGACACGAAGAACGAATCGATGACGACGGCTATGGATCGCCATCCTGACGTTTGGGATTCCGTGATGTTCAAGTACGGTATTATGAACCAGTGGCCGGCGAAACGTTCGTTTCCGCTC
>Ga0209403_10001809_pt1 | contig 26848 bp, 27 predicted proteins | sample ArcticOcean_MG_C_8_FD_187440 | JGI IMG/M metagenome (GOLD analysis project Ga0209403, IMG submission 187440) | Marine microbial communities from western Arctic Ocean - ArcticOcean_MG_CB11_86 (SPAdes) (version 2) | ecosystem: Environmental > Aquatic > Marine > Oceanic | place: Arctic Ocean... | reverse complement strand
CCGTCGTCCAGCAGGTTCTCCACGGTGAGCATGGCGGTGTACATGGAGTGGTCCTGGTTGTTGTACCGGTGCATGCCGTTGCGACCCACCGGGTGGACGTTCCGGGCATTGGCCTCCAGCCATCCCCGGAGGACCTGCACGTTGGCCTGGTAGTGGGCGTCGTACATCGGGTACGCCTTCGGCATCCGTACCACGTAGCCGACCTCGACCCGGGCGGGGTCGAGCAGGCCGAGGCGTTCCATTTCGGTCTTGCCGCGCTCCACCAGGTCCTCGTCCGTCGAACTCCAGAGGTCGTCGCCCTCGTTCACGAAGTACTCCAGGCCGAGGCAGGTCCGGCCCTCCTTGACGAGGTGGGGCGACCACTGGCCGAAGTTCTGCACCCGACCGACCCGGACCTCCGGGGAGTGGATGTAGATCCAGTTGTCCTCGAAGCCGTCCTCGGCCGGTACCACCAGTGCCACGGTCAGGAAGTCGCGGTACCCGATGCCGTTGGCCGCCCGTCGTACGTCGTCCGGAATCGGGGGGTCCATCGCCAGCAGCAGATGGGGGAGGGGCATCGAGGAGATGACGTGGCTGGCGGGGAACACGGCGGGGCCGCCTAGTCCGTCGGCCTCCACCTCGTGGACCAGGCCGTCGGCGTGGCGGATCCGTCGGACCGGATGCTCCAGCAGCACCTCGGACCCCTGTTCGGTGACCAACTCGTGGCACCGTTCCCACATCATCCCCGGCCCATAGCGCGGGTACTCGAACTCCTCTATGAGGCTGGTGATGTCCTTCTGGTTGCGTCGTGGCAGCAACGAGTTCAGGACGGCGCTGAAGAGGGACAGGTTCTTGATCCGCTGGGCTGCCCAGTCGGCCTGGAGCTCGTCGGCCGGTATACCCCAGACCTTCTCCGTGTAGGTCTTGAAGAAGGTCCGGTATAGCCGCCACCCGAAGCGGCTGGCGGTCCATCCCTCGAAGGAGGTGAGGTCGCGGGGCGGATGGATCCGGACCCAGACGTAGGAGAGCACGCAGCGGACGGCCTCCAGGATGCCCAGGTTCCGTAGGGCGTTCATGGCCCGTAGGGGGTAGTCGTAGAATTTGCCCCTATAGAAGATCCGGCTCATGCGGGGCCGCAGCAGGAAGTCCTCTGGTTCCAGGATCTCGTGCCAGAGGTCCGACACGGCGCGGACCTTGGTGAAGAACCTGTGGCCACCGATGTCGAACCGCCAGCCGTCGCGTACGGCGGTCCGGCTGATCCCGCCCACCACCTCGTCGGCCTCGAGCACCGTCGAGCGGACGCCGGCCTTGCCCAACTGGTAGGCGGCAGTGAGGCCGGCCGGCCCGGCGCCGATGATCACCGGTCGGAGTCGGTCTGCCGACGGATCGACGGGGGCGTGCGGGGGCGTGCTCATCAGGTGGTGGCGTGGTGCTTCAGCGGCCTCGTGGCAACTGGGCGCAGACCGAGCGTACCGGACTGTTTCGTGGGCCGAAGGTACGATCATCCGCCGTGGAGGAGGCCCGTCGGAATCGCTGGATCATCGCAGTGGTGGCGGTGTCGGTGATCGGCGGCATCGTGCTGCGGTTCCTCCCGGCGTCTCCCATGTGGCTGGACGAGGCCATCTCAGCGTCCCTGGCGGAGGAGGCGGGGCTGGGTTGGTCGGACCTGGTGGAGGCCCTTCGGCACGACGGCCACCCGCCCCTCTACTACGTGCTGCTGGCCCTCTGGACGAACCTGCTGGGTGAGGGAGACGTTGCGGTCAGGTCCTTCTCCGGCGCGCTGGGCGTCGCATCCATGCCCCTCGTGTGGCTGGTGGCGCGACGCCACCTAGACCGGACGGGATCCTGGCTGGTGCTGGGGGTGATGGCCTCCAGCCCGTTCGCCATTCGCTACTCGACCGAGGCTCGGATGTACCTGCTGATCCTCGTGCTCCTGCTGCTGGGCCACCTCGCCATCGTCAGGGCCTGGGAATCACCCTCCCTGGGGCGACTGGCCGCGCTCTCAGCGGTGGTCGCGGCCCTCCTGCTCACCCACTACTGGTCCTTCTTCGTCGTGGCCGTCGTCGGGGTCGGGCTCCTCCTCCGTGGCCGTATGGGGGACGGGGACCATGCCCTCAGGCTGGCCGGAGCCGTCGCCGCCGGATGCGTTGCCTTCGTTCCATGGCTGCCCGTATTCCTCGACCAGTTGGCACACACGGGAACGCCGTGGTCACCGGCACCGCGACCCACGGTCGTGGCCGCCCTCACGCTGGAGGCGTACGGAGGTGGCCGGGGATCAGAGGCGCTGCTGGTAGCGGTGGTGCTTTCCGTGCTGGTGGTCCTGGGGGTGGGAACCAGGGACTCGGCCTCCGGAGCGGTGCTCGGCTGGACCGACCGGGGCTGGCTGCGTGTGTCGGCAGGCATCGGGTTGGCGACCATGCTGCTCGGGGCGACGGTGAGCCTGGCCACCGACACCGCCTTCCAGGGCAGGTACGGCGTGTTCGCCCTCGTGCCGGTGGTCCTGGCAGCCGGCCTGGGGCTGCGGCGGCTTCCCGGAGCCGGGGTGGTTCCGGCGCTGGCGCTCCTGGTCCTGCTCTCCGGCGTCTCGGTTGCCCGCGAGTTGGCCCGGGACCGGACCCAGGTGGGGGTGGTGGTCGAGGCGGTACTGGAGGACGGCGCCGGCGGCGACCTCGTCGTCTTCTGTCCGGACCAGTTGGCACCTGCCGGGCACCGCCTCCTGGCTGGTCGCCTCACGACCCTCTCGTATCCAATGCTGGACGACGGTCGGCGAGTCGACTGGTCCGACTACGCCCAACGCAATGGAGCCGTCGACGTCGCCCTGGTGGCTGACCGGATACTGGAACGGGCCTCCACCGGGTCCGTGGTCTGGCTCGTCTGGATGGACGGGTACGAGACCTTTGATGCCCAGTGCGGGGAACTCCGCCTGGCGTTGGCGGATCGGCTGGGTCGCCCGACCAAGGTGATCCGCGCCGACGGCGACGCCTTCGATGATGCGGCCAACCTCTCCCGCTTCCCGGGCAGGCCATGACCGGGGGCCGGTTCGGCCTTGTGCGCAGCGACCTCCAGGTCGTCCTGCCGGCCTGGGTCACTGCGCGGCTCCTGCTGGCGGCGGCCTGGTTGGCGGTCCGACTGGCAGGGCCCGGGAGTGGGGGCGGGCCCCGGCCGGTCGATCGTGGCCTGCTGGCGTGGGACGGCGACTGGTACCAGTCGCTCCTCGTGCACGGCTACGACGGGGTGCCGGCCGAGGGTGTGCGGTTCTTCCCGGGATTCGTGCTGGCAGGCCGCCTCGCCGACGCGATCCTGCCGGGAGGGCCGGGGGTGGCCCTCGTGGTCCTTGCGAACGTCTCCGCCCTGGTGGCCACGGTGCTCCTGTACCGGCTGGTGGTCCTCGAGACCGGGAACAGGGCCCTGGCCCGACGGGCGGTATGGGCCCTCTCGCTGTTTCCACCCGCGTTCGTCCTGGCATGGGCCTACGGGGAGGGCCTGTTCCTCGCCCTGGCGGTGGGCGTGCTGCTGTGTGCCCGTCGCGAGAGGTGGCTGACGGTCGCCCTGCTGGCACTGGGCGCCGGCCTGGTCCGTCCGACGGGCGCCCTGCTGGCGGTACCGGTCCTGGCGGCTGTCTGGCGCCCCACGGCGGGGTCGGGTCGACTCCCCGAACGGATCGCCGCCGTGGTGGCCGGACCAGCCGGCGTCGGCATCTTCGTCTGGTGGGCTTCAGCCCACTTCGATGAGGCGTTCATACCGATGAACGTGCAACGCAGGCTCAGGGGCGACCCGGTGAACCCGATCCGCCGACTGGTGGACGGCGTCGGGGAACTGTTCGGGGGCCAGGCCCTGGGAGACGGCCTCCACATCGTGGCCGTGGGAGTCCTCCTGGCCCTCCTGGCCGTGCTGCTGAGGTGCTGGCCGCTTCGCTACGGCGCCTTCGCAGCTTCGTGTCTGGTGGTGGCCCTGGCTGCCGAAAACCTCAACAGCCTGGAGCGCTATGCCCTGAACGGGGTGCCGTTCGTGCTGGCGGTGGCCACCCTGGGTTCGCGGCGTCGGCTGGGTCCTGCGGTTGTCCTGTTCTCGGCGGCGGCGATGCCCACCCTGGCGGCGCTGGCCTGGTGGGGCTCCTACGTGCCCTGACGCCCAGCGGCTTCCTGCATCTCCGGGTCCACCATCCGGGGCCGAGCGGTTTGTCGGAAAACGCGAAAGTGACCCCGAGTAGCCTCCCGGCGAACCGGTCAACTCCTCGGAGCCACCTCGTCGTTCCACTTCCACCCATCGGATCGTCCCGTCAGACGATCCGGGGCCCCACCCCGAAGGGTCAGGTCCTGATCCGGAATCGGAGCATCCGTCAACGCTCCGTCTCCGAACCCGACTCGACCACTGGTTCCCGAGGGAACCCTGGTCCACCGTGCCTCCCCGATGCCCGACGGCGCCGGAGCGACCCGATCGACCTGGCACTCGAGTCCGGTTCCACCGTCGATCCACCCCGTCGCCCGTCGGCGGCGGAGTGACCGGCAGTGGCCCGGTCCCGGTCGGGGTTCCGTCCGGATGGTCCGACGGCCCGCCCGAAGGCATTCCGTCGTCCCGCCCGGCCTCGACACCCGTGTGCCGGTGGCCGAACCGCTGGTCCCTCGCGGGGCCAGCGTGGTTGCGGTCCTCCCCGAACACGCTTTGGGGGCTTTCCCAGGTTCTCGACCCTCCGCCCTCGACCGGGGCCTGGGCCCCAGTTCCGGTTGGCTGGTCGGTTCTCCGGTTCAGGATCCCCTCGCCGTGTTCGGCGTGGGAGACATGGTGCACGGATGACGGCCCCGAATCAACAGAACGAGGGGTATTCCCCAGTTCCGGTGGGGATTTCCCCAGCAGATCGACTGGACTCCACAGCCTCGTCCACAGCAGTGTCCGAATTCGGGCCCCGGAGAGGGCTTCAGGTGACGAGCGCGGCGCCGGTGAAGAGTGCCCCGAGGGCGGCCAGAGCACCGAGGGCGCCCGTGGCTCCACGCAGTGCGGCACTGCGCGTCGTGGAGGGGATCGCTGCTGCCGCTCCGGAGAGGCCGACCAGGAGCAGCTCCACCAGGAGGGCCGTGAGGTAGCCGGTGTCGCGGTCACCCAGGTCGATGGCGAAGAGGCTCCAGATGCCGGTGGCGATCGCCAGGCCGAAGCAGGGCCACACCACCCTCGCGAAGCGAGCGGCAGCCAGACGGGGAGCGTCCGGTCCCAGGGTTCGGAGCAGCGGCAGGAGGCCCATCATGACCATCTGGCCGCCGATCCAACCGGCCACTCCCAGCAGGTGGAGGAAGACGCGGATGCTGTCGACGTCGACCATGCGGACAGCCTGCCCGTCGCCAGCGCCACCGTCCCGGTCAGGCCACCCAGTCCTCCCGATCGATCAGGACGGACCTGAGCAGGCTCGGCTGGTCGGTCATGATCCCATCCACCCCGAGGTCCAGGAGGCTGTGCATCTCGGCGGGGTCGTCAATGGTCCAGACGTGGACCTGGAGGCCCCTGTCGTGGGCATGGCCCACAAATCGGCGGTCCACGATCGGGATGCGCCCCTGTCGTACCGGAACCTGGAGGCACTCGGCTGACGGTCGGCCCGTGGGCAACCCGAAGCTGGAAAGGCGGATCCGGGAGACGGCCAGGGGTCCGGCCGACGTGCAGAGTCCCGGCCCCAGCAGGCCCCGGCAACGCCGGAGGCGTCGGTCGGAGAAGGAACCGAGGCAGACGCGGTCCAGGGCATCATGGTCCCTCAGGACGGCGACCAGCGGGGCGACCACGCTGTCGTCCTTCGGATCGATGTTGATCTTCACGCCGGGGAAGGCGGAGAACAGGTCCTCCAGTAGCGGGATGGGTTCGGTGCCGTCTATACGGGCCTCGGCCACCTCAGCCCAGGACAACTCGGAGATGCGACCTGTCCGGTCGGTGACACGGTCCAGGGCGACGTCGTGGAAGGCGATGACCATCCCGTCGGCGGTGGCGTGGACGTCGGTCTCCAGGTAGGCGAAGCCGAGGTCCACGGCGTGGCGGAATGCGGCCAGGCTGTTCTCCGGGTGTGCCTCGGTACCGCCGCGGTGGGCGAAGGCGAGGGTCCCCGGGTGGTCCAGGTATGGGTGGAGCACCGGCTGGGGCATCGCCGAGACGGTAGTGCCCCGGGGAGGTGGCGGGTGCCCGCTCCAGCCGGCACCGGTGACTCCGCCCCCGGAGCGTGCCGCTGCCTGATCGGTATGGTGGGCCGATGGCCCGTCGCACCAAGATCATCGCCACCATCGGACCCGCCTCCGAGGACGAGGCGACCATCCGCGGATTGATCCGTGCCGGAATGGATGTGGCACGGCTGGGTCTGGCCCACAACACGATCGACGAGGCGGCAGCCCGGATGGCCGATATCCGCCGCATAGCGGCCCTTGAGGGTCGCTACGTCGGCATCCTCGTGGACCTGCCCGGGCCCAAGGTCAGGGCGGCTACGTTCGGGACCGATCCGGTGTCCCTCGTCGAGGACACCCAGGTGAAGCTGCGTGTCGGGAGCACCCGGAGCGATGCGTCCAACATCGAGGTGGACTACGAAGGCCTGCTCGCCGACGTGGAGCCCGGTGACCGCCTCAGCATGGGCGACGGGCGGGTGATCCTTGAGATCCTGGATGCCGACAGTGATCGTCTGACAGCGCGCGTGGCACACGGAGGCGTCCTGAACGGGAGACCGGGCCTGCACATTCCGTCGGACCGCCTGTCCATGAGGGCCCCCACCGAGGACGACCTGAGGGCCGTCGAGCGGTTCGTGGAACTCGACGTGGACATGATCGCCCTTTCATTCGTCCGGTCCGCCGAGGACCTGGCCCGGTTGCCGGTGGCGCCGCACCCGGAGGGACCGATCGTGGTCGCCAAGATCGAAACGAGGGCGGCCATTGACGACCTGCCTGCGATCATCGCGGCCTCGGGAGCGGTGATGGTCGCCCGCGGCGACCTCGGGAGCGAGTGCAACATCGAGGAGTTGCCGGTCCTCCAGAAGGAGATCATCAGGCAGTGCATCGCCCTGGGTCGACCGGCGATCACCGCCACCCAGATGCTCGAGACGATGGTTACGAACCCCGAGCCGACCAGGGCCGAGGTATCCGATGTGGCCAACGCCGTATGGGACGGATCCAGTGCCGTGATGTTGTCGGGGGAGACGGCCATAGGCGTGGATCCGGTGAACGTGGTCGAGACCATGGCCCGCATCGCCGAGAGGGCCGACCGTGCATTCGACCATCGAGCCTGGATGGCCGAGTTGTCCGATCTGCAAATGACGGACACGGACGATCCGGACACCTCCATCACCGATGCGATGACCCAGGCCACGGCGCGTGCCATCGACGAGCTGGGCATCCAGACCATCCTGTGCATCTCGGGTAGTGGCTTCACCATCCGTTCTATGGCCCGATGCCGACCTTCGGCACGCATCCTCGGCCTGAGTGCCAATGAGAGGACCGTCCGCCAACTGACGCTCAGTTGGGGGACCGAGCCGCTGTACCTTCCTGAGCAGGGCGACATCGCCCTCCGTGCGGCGGCAGCCCTGGTGGCGGCCCGTGACCAGGGCGGCGTCGCCGCCGGCGAACTCGTGGGAATCCTGGCCGGGACCAACATCCGGTCCCGGTCCACGAACGTCCTGAGGATCGAGCGGGTGCCCGAAGCCTGAGGCTGGTCGCCCGATCAGGCGGCGGTGCAGTTGGGGTTCAGCTCGGCGGGGACCACCAGGGGTTGTCCGAACACGGCGCAGGAACAGTCGACGGCGCAGTCCGCAAGGTTGGACCGCTGTTCCCAGAGCCCGATGGACAGGGCCGCCAGCACCACCACCACTACCGCCCTCAGGAGCAGCCGTCGGATGATCCGGATGGCCAGGAACAGGGCGATCAGGGATACGACGATCGCCACGGTGGAGGCGTATCGGACAACCTGGGGATCCGCCCAGGCCGGTAGTCGGAGGAGCTCCGGCACCTCGAAGCGGTCCAGGAACTCGGTGGGCACCGGCCGAGGCTAGCGCCCCGGTCGCTGGCTACAGGGCCGGGGTAGCCTCAACCGCCATGACGATGGACAGACCGGTCAACCTTTCCGGCAGCGGCCCACCGGAGACGATCCTGGACCCCGAACCTGCCGAAGCCGACGACCTCCTGGGCCTCGCCGCCCAGTTGCAGGTGCCCGACCGTCGGGCGGCTGTGGCGGCGGTCGTCACCAGGTGGCCCCGCCACCTGGGGGCCTGGGTGGTGCTGGGTGACCTCGGCCGCGACACGATCGAGTCCTACGCCTCCTACCGCGTCGCGTACCACCGGGGCCTGGACACCCTGCGGCAGAGCGGATGGCGGGGATCGGGTTACGTCAGGTGGGAGCACCCGACCAACCGGGGGTTCCTGAGTGCCGTTGCCGGCCTGGCCCGGACAGCCGGGGAGATCGGGGAGACCGACGAAGAGGAGCGCTGCGAGTTGTTCCTCCGTCAACTGGATCCCGCCTGGCCCCCAGTGGATGCCCCGTCCGCCGGGCCGGGCTGAGCCCACAGGGTGACAGGCCCGCTGCTCGGCACCGTGGGTGGTGCGGTCCTGGCGGGTGGTTCCAGCCGGAGGATGGGCCGTGACAAGGCCTTCCTGGAGGTTGCTGGAGTTCCGTTGGTGGCTTCCGTAGCCGGGGTTCTGGATGAGGTAGTGGACGCCGGAGTGGTCGTTGTGGGCGGAGACGTCGATGGCCTCCGGAACCTCGGGCTGCAGTGTGTTCCGGACCTGTACCCGGGCGACGGGCCGCTGGGGGGAATTCTCACGGCCCTCCGCCACTTCCGTGGGCATTGCGACCACCTGGTGGTCCTCTCGTGTGACCTCCCACGGGCCTCCGTGGCGAGCGTGGGTGCCCTGCTGGACGCCGTCGGCGAGGTGCCAGCGGTCATCGTGCCGGTGCTGGAGGGCCGAAGGCAGTGGATGCACGCCTGCTGGCCCGTTTCGGCCATGGTCCTGCTGGAGGGTGCCTTCGCTGCGGGGGAGCGGGCGCCTCGAAGGGCCCTGGGCGACCTGCCGGTCGTGGAGGTGGCCGGCCTGGATCCACTCTCCCTGCGCGACGTGGACAGCCCCGAGGACCTGGACGAGTCGGGCCGGGCAGGCCGGTAGGGTGCGCGACGGCTGGAATGGGGAACCTGATCCGGGAGTGGAACGTGGACGTGCCGGAGATCGATGTGGATGAGTTGGAGCGCCGGCTGGCTGCCGGGGCGACGCTCGTGGACGTCAGGGAGCCCGATGAGTACGACCAGGTCCGGGTGCCGGGCGGAATCCTCGTGCCCCTCCAGAGCGTGCCGGAACGCCTCGATGACGTACCCGCCGAGGGCACCTTCTTCGTGATCTGCGCCAAGGGCGGTCGGAGCATGGCTGCGGCCGAGTTCCTTCGGGCCGAGGGACGCGATGCCGTCAACGTGGCCGGAGGAACGACGGCGTGGGTGGATGCCGGCCTACCCACCGAGTCGGGGAGTCCGGCCTGAACGGGCGACCCGATCCTACGTATCGCCTGGTCGTCGAACAGGCTGAGTTCGAGGACCTGATCGGGACCCTCACCGGTCAGCAACGCATAGCGGTCGATACCGAGTTCCACCGCGAGAAGACCTATTTTCCGAAGGTCGCCCTGATCCAGATCGCCTGGGAGGGCGGCCTGGTCCTGGCGGATCCCCTGGAACTGGACCTGGCGGCTCTGGCCGGTCTGGTCCAGTCCGACCTCCTTGTGGTGATGCATGCCGCCGGTCAGGACCTCGAGGTGTTCGACCGGGTCTGCGGGGCCGTGCCGTTGAACCTCTTCGACACGCAGTTGGCGGCCGGCTTCATGGGTATGTCCTCGCCATCCCTTGCTTCGCTCCACGAACGGGAACTCGGGCTCCGACTACCAAAGGGGGACCGCCTCACCGACTGGCTGGCGCGGCCGTTGACCCGTTCGCAGATGGACTATGCGGCCTCCGACGTGGCCAACCTGCTGGAGATCCATGACCGCCAGGTCGCCAGGCTGTCCGCTGACGGCCGACTGGCGTGGGCGGAACAGGAGTGCCGGGAGATGCTCGAGCGTGAGCGAGGGCGGCGCGTTCCGGAAGATGCCTGGCAGCGGATCAAGGAGGCACGGCAGCTCAGGGGCCATGCGAGGGACGTCGCACGCTCGGTGGCCGCCTGGCGTGAACGACGGGCCGCAGAGGTCGACATTCCGGTCCGTCACGTCCTGCCGGACCTGGGGGTGGTGGCTGTGGCGCAGAGGGCCCCGGGATCCGTAGCGGACCTGAAGGGGGTGCGCGGTCTCGACGGGCGACACCACAAGGGTGCGGTGGCCGAGGGGATAGTCGCAGCCGTGGCTGTCGCCGGCGACCTTCCACCGGTGCAACTGGATCCCCACCGGTCGGGTGGTGGAGGCGACATCCGCGCTGGCGTGACCCTGGTCTCGGCGTGGGTGGCACAGCTCTCACGCAACCTGGACCTGGATCCGACGCTGGTCGGAACCCGCAGCGACATCGAGGCCCTGGTCCGGGGCGACGACAATGGCCGCATGACCAGTGGGTGGCGGCACGAGGTCGTCGGGGGCCCGGTCGACGACCTTCTCAGCGGTCGGGCGTCGCTGGCCTTCGACGGACGTGGTGGGCTGCTGCTGGAGCCTCGGGGGGCCTGAGCGGCGCAGGCCGCTCTGGCGAGGGCCGTGCCCGACCTTCGTGTTCCGTCGTCGGTAGGGTGGCGACCGATTAGTTGACGAAACTCGACCTGGAGGGTCCACGGTGAAAAAGGGCCGGCACCGCCGTTATGAGGAAGCAAGGGCGTTGAAGCAGAACCAGGACCTGGACCTGGACTCGATCTTCGACAGCCTCCAGATCGAGGACCCGGAGGACCAGGGGGATCCCCCGGCCAGCGACGGGTCGGGAGACGAAAGCGGCGAGGAACTCGAGGAGTCTCTGGAGGAATCCACCGAGACCGCCTGACCGGCGGTGGCTCAGTCGCCCGTCTCGTCCAGGATCTCGTCCAACTTCAGGATGTCATCGGCCGAGACCATGCCTATGAAGGCGCCCTCCGCATCGGTCACGGCGAGGACGTCCACGTCGGCCTTCTCCATGGCCACGACTGTGTCCCTCAGGGTCCACCCGGGTCGCGCCGAGATTTGCTCCTCGGACAGGAGCGATCCCACGGTGGTGTCGTCCCACGCCGATCGTTCGATGGTGGAGACCTCGGTGAGGCTGATCATTCCGAGGTAGAGGCTTCCGTCGACGACCGCCACGGACCGCTCACGTCGGCCCAGCACGTGCAGGTACATGAACTCGGCCACGGTGGCATCAGGGGGCACCGTCATGACGTCGGTATCCAGGGCGGAGGTCACCGGCAGGGTGAACCTCCGTTCCAGGTGTCCTAGACGGACGCTGTGCTGGTGTTCCGCCACCGACGACTTCCCCGCCACCAACTGGCTGACGGCGGCGGCCACGAGCGCCGGGACCACGAAGGACCCACCTGTCGACTCGGCCACGAACATCACGGCCGAGATGGGTGCGCGGTAGCCGGCACCCAGGAAGGCCGCAAGGCCCAGCGTCGGATAGAGGCCCGGCCTGTCCGACCCCAGGATTTGTCCGGTGAACTGTCCCAGGATGACGCCCTGCACGGCCAGGGGGATGAAGAGTCCTCCGACACCACCGGCAGCCAGGGTGATGATGGTGGCCGCCATCCGCAGCCCGAACAGGAGCGCTATCAACCCGAGCCCGTTGGACGGGTTGACGACCCAGTCCATGGCCTCGAATCCGGGGCCGATCGTGAGGGGAGCGTCGAAGAGGAAGTCGGATGCGAAGGCCAGGCCGGCCAGGACGGCGCCTCCCAGCAGGGAGCGTCGGACGAAATGGTCGGTCCTGGACTGCGTCTTCGCCCACCGGGCCAGCCATGCCATCGAGCGGCCACCCAGGCCGGCGAAGATGCCCAGCAGGAGGGCACCGAACACGTCGTTCACCTGGACGGCGGTGAACAGGTCGGCCAGGTCGGAAGCCTCGAACCAGACGATCCTCTCTGACGAGGCGATGGACAGTTCCTTCACGTTCAGCCCGATCCGGTTCAGCGGATCGTTCAGGAACGGGATGACCGACTCGTGGCCTATGAGGTTCACGTAGACGACGTAGCTGGTTGCCGCCGCCAGCAGGGAGGGAAGCAGGGCCCGACGGTTCACGTCGTCGCGATACGGGGCCTCCAGGGCGAAGAGCACGCCGGTGGCCGGTGCCTTGAATACGGCCGCCACGCCGGCGGCCGCCCCGGCGGTGAGGAGGATCTTGACGTCGTCGCGCCGCAGCCATCGCCGGAACCGGCCCCTCATCGCCAGGCCGATGGAGGACCCGGCGTAGATGGAGGGGCCCTCCAGGCCGAGTGAGCCTCCCAGTCCGATGGTCGTGATTCCTGCCAGCAACTTGAGCGGAAGGTCCCGGAGGGGGAGGTGCGGAGACCGTTCGTGGAATGCCCTATTGAACTCGTCCGACGTGGATGCCGACATGGAGCGCCCTGCGTAGCGCAGGATCAGGCTCGCCAGGATCAGGCCCAGGGCGGGTGCCAGGGCGATCTGCCAGAGCGGGCGGTGCAGGACCCGGTCCAGCAGGACAGTGTCGGATACGTATTCGAAGCCGGCGATGACGATCGCTACGATGGCTCCGGTGGCGATGGACAGCGCCAGCACCGGGGTGTCGCCACGGGTGGCGATGGTGCGGAGCCGATTCACGGGGTTCTTCCTACAGCCTGGCGGGAATGGATCCTCCGACACCCCGCCGGGATCCGGCCGGTCAGTCACCGCACCGGACAGGCGGCAGACTGGTCCCATGCGACGGATGTCTGGACGATCACGGGACCCCCTGGTCCGCGCCCTCGTCTCCGCCCTTGACGCGCGGCGGGTCCAGACCGGCGATGGTGCCCGTCGGCTCTACAGCCGTGACGCCTCGGTGATCCGTGGCGGGCGGGCCGGTGTGGTCTGCTTTCCCGAGACCACCGAAGAGGTATCGGCGTGCGTGGTGGCTTCGCTCGCACACGGACGAGACTTCGTGGCCCGTGGTGCCGGAACCGGGTTGGCGGGCGGGGCAGTGCCCTGCGACGAGCCGGTCATGGTCGTACTCACCCGGATGGACCGGATCCTGGAGGTGGACGTGTCCCGCCGCCTGGCCTGGGTGGAACCGGGGGTAGTGAACCTCGACCTCAGCCGCCACCTCGCCGGGACCGGCCTTTACTTCGCCCCGGACCCCTCCAGCCAGCAGTCCTGCACGATCGGGGGGAACGTGGCCAACAACTCCGGGGGCCCGCACTGCCTGCTGTACGGGGTGACCAGCGCCCACGTCCTGGCCGTGGAGGTGGTCCTGCCGGATGGAGAGGTCGTGGTGCTGGGAGAGGAGGAGGGCGACTCGGTGGGCTACGACCTGCGCGGGGCGTTCGTGGGCGGAGAGGGAACCCTCGGGATAGCGACGCGGATCTGCGTGCGCCTCACCGAGGATCCACCGGATGTGGCGACCCTGCTCCTCGACTTCATGAGCGTCGGAGCGGCTGCAGAGACGGTCAGTGCAATCATCGCCGCGGGGATGATCCCGGCGGCCCTCGAGATGATGGACCAGCGGGTGGTGGAGGCCGTCGAGCCCTTCGTGAACGCCGGCTACCCGACCGACGCCGCCGCCGTGCTCATCGTCGAGTTGGATGGCCAGCCGTCCGGCGTGGCCGACGAGATCCGGCGGATCGAGGAGCTGGCCCGTGCCCACGGGGCGCGGTCGGTACGGGTTGCGGCCGACGAGGGGGAGCGGGAACGCATCTGGAAGGGGCGCAAGAGCGCCTTCGGGGCCATCGCAGTCATCAAGCCCGACTACTACCTGAACGACACGGTCATACCCAGGACGAAGCTGGCCGAGGTGATCGAACGCATCTACGAGATCGTGGAGGAGCAGGACCTCATCGTGATGAACGTGTTCCATGCGGGAGACGGGAACCTCCACCCGTTGCTCCTGTTCGATGCACGGGAGGCGGGGGTGATGGAACGGGTCCTCGCTGCCGGCGAGGAGATAGTGCGTGTCTCGGTGGCCGCCGGTGGGGTTCTGTCCGGTGAGCACGGCATAGGGCTGGAGAAGAAGCGCTTCATGTCACTGCAGTTCAGCCCCGCCGACCTGGAGGCCCAGCAGCGCCTCCGGTCAGCGTTCGACCCGGTGGGCCGGGCCAATCCGGCCAAGGTCCTGCCGACCGGAGCCTCCTGCGGTCACGTGACCAGCCTCGGACGCCTACCGGACGGGGTATGGGTATGAGCGCCGGGGATGTGCGCATGGTGGGCTTCCGGTCCGACGTGGGGGACTCCGGAGCGGTCTGCGTCCGCGGTGGCGGTACTCATTGGGGAGTTGGGGGTGGGCCGGACGGGGCCAGGGAGGTGTCGGCTCCCGTCGGGATAGTGACCCTGGATCCTGCTGAGATGACGGTCATGGTCGGGGCCGGAACGGCCCTGTCGGACCTGGCCGGCGAGTTGGCGATCCATGGCCTGGAGGTCGGCATGAAAGGCCCGTCGGGCGCCACGGTGGGTGGTGTCCTGATGGTTGGCCGCAGCGCCCTGCGTCGACGCCGTGTGGGGACGATCGCCGACGTGCTTCTCCAGGCGGACTGCGTGGGCGCCGACGGCGTGGCCTTCACCGCCGGTGGCCCCACCGTGAAGAACGTGACCGGCTATGACCTGTGCCGCCTCCTGGTCGGTTCCCTGGGAACCCTGGCCCTGGTGGGGCGGGTGATCCTGCGCACCCGCCCCGTGCCGTCCCGGTCTCTCTGGCTGGCCGGTGAGGTGGAACCGGAACGGGTACTGGACGCGACCTACCGGCCGTCCTGTGTGCTCTGGGATGGTGTGCGGACGTCGGTGCTCCTCGAGGGTCACGGCGAGGACGTGGACGAGACGGCAGCGCGGCTGGCCCTCCTCGGGTTGAGCGCGACGGAACCGCCGGTGCTTCCCGCGGGTCGGGGCCGCTGGACCGGGCGGCTGCCCAGCGGCGGGGTACTCGAGGTCGGATCCGGTGTGGTCCACCAGGCGGACGACGGAGGGCCACCAACGGTGTCCGACGGCGTCCGCCGGTTGGCGGGCCGAATGCGGGCGTCCTTCGATCCTTCGGGTCGGCTGAACCCCGGCCGGGATCCCTACCGGGTGGCGGCATGAACGTTCCCGGACCTCTCGGTCTGTCGGGTGACTCCCTTGCGGCCTGCGTGCAGTGCGGCCTCTGCCTGCCGCACTGCCCCACGTACCGGGTGACCGGCGACGAGAGCCGCTCGCCTCGTGGTCGCATCTCGTTGATGGCGGCAGCGGAGCTGGACGGCGCTCCCATGGACGACGAGTGGCTGGAGGCCATGTCGACCTGCGTGCAGTGCCTGGGTTGCGAGACGGCGTGTCCTTCCGGGGTGCCGTTCGAGGAGCTCATCTCCACGACCCGTGCGGTCATGTCCAGTGACCGTAGGGCGCCCCTGAGGCTGAGGCTCGGGCTCCGGTTGCTGGGCCGACCCCGCCTCCTGCGCTCGGGGGTGCGGATACTCGCCGTGCTCCAGCGGCTGGGCCTGGTGCCCCGTAGCGGTCTCTTCCCGGCCCGGCTTCCCCTCGGAGGTGGACGCCGCCGCTCGACGCCCGGTGGCGATGTGCTGCTCTTCACGGGTTGCGTGATGGATGCCTGCCAGCCGGAGATCCACGACGCCGTGGAGGATGTCCTGGTGGCGGGAGGCCGCAGCGTCGAACGGACCGGGGAAGCCGTGGGGTGCTGCGGGGCGCTGCACGGGCACGCCGGCCTGCAGGGGGAGGCGATGAGGCGCGCCGAGGCGGTCATGGCCGCCCTGCCGGGGGACCGACACATCCTCGTGGACTCGGCGGGCTGCGGCGCCGCGTTGAAGCGCTACGGGGGACTGCTGGGGACGCCGGCGGCGGCCGCCTTTGCCGAGAGGGTGTTCGACGTGCACGAATGGCTGGCTGCCAATGCGGAACTGCTGCCGGAGCCGTCCGGGCTGGCGGGCCAGCCGATCGTGGTCCAGGACCCGTGCCACCTGCGGCACGCCCAGGGGGTCCATGGAGCGGTCCGGGAGGTCGTGGGTCCATACGCCACGCTCGTCGAGATGGACGACGAGGGGCTCTGCTGTGGGGCGGGTGGGGCGTTCCAGATGTTGGAGCCGGAACTGGCCGGCGAGGTGCGTGAGCGGAAGTTGGCGTCGATCGGCCGTGCCTTCGAGCGGTCAGGTGCTCGTACGGTGATCAGCGCCAACCCCGGCTGCGCCATGTACCTCGCGGCTGCCGGAGTGGAAGTAAGGCACCCCATGGAAGTCGTCGCAGAAGCCCTGGAGGACCGCCGTGGCCGGTGAATTCGCCGAGATTCGAGCCCGGCTGACGGCCATCTCCGAGGAGTTGGCCGACCTGGCCATACTGCGCCTACGCGAGTCGATAGACGCTGGGGGAACCGAGTTGCCCGTCGACGAGCGGAGGCTCACCCGGGCTCGCCGCGCCGTGGAGAAGGCGGCCCACCTGCTCGATGAGCCCGACAACGCTGGGTGGTGACGCCGCTCGAGGTGCAGGCCCCGGTGGTCAGGCGCTCACCAGCGGAATGAGGGTTCGCCCGTCGTCCTCCCGGAGGACCGTGAGTCGGTGGTCCCGCTCCACCCTGCCGTAGAGGGTCGTTCGCTGCTCGAGCGTGCGCTCCAACGGCGCCACGAGGCCCTCGAGGTCCTCCTGGCGGACCTGCTGGCCGTGCTGGGCGCCGGCGGCACGCGAGATGTTCTCGTCTATGAGGGTCCCGCCCAGGTCGTTCACCCCGGCCTGCAGCAACTGTCGGACGCCGTCGAAGCCGATCTTCACCCACGAGGCCTGGATGTTGTCGATGAGGCCGTGGTATGCGATGCGGGCGACCGAGTGCATAAGCAGGTTCTCCCGGAAGGTCGGCCCCCGGCGTGCCTTTCGTTGCAGGTAGATCGGGGAGGCCATGTGCACGAACGGAAGGCCGACGAATTCGGTGAACCCGCCCGTCTCCTCCTGGAGGTCACGGCATCGGAGCAGGTGGCGGACCCAGTGCTCGGGTCGCTCGATCGAGCCGAACATGATGGTGATGTTGGACGCGATGCCTACCCCGTGGGCGGTGCGATGCGCCTCGATCCACTCCTCGCTGTTGATCTTGTCCGGGCAGAGTTCCGCTCGGACGTCGTCGTCCAGTATCTCGGCTGCCGTGCCGGGCAGTGACCGCAGCCCGGCCTCCTTGGCCCGCCGCAGGTAGTCGGCCAACGGCTCGCCGAGTCGCCGGGCGCCTTCGGTCACCTCCAGGGCGGTGAAGCCGTGTACGTGGATGTCGGGCACGGCTTCACGGACGGCCCGCGTCACGTCTATGTAGTAGTTGCCGTCGAAGTCGGGATGGATTCCGCCCTGTAGGCAGACCTCGGTGGCACCCATCCGGGCGGCATCGGCTGCCCGGGACGCGATCTCGTCCATCTCCAGGAGGTACGGGGTGCCCCTCAGGTTGAGGGAGAGGGGTCCCTTCGAGAAGCCGCAGAACCGGCACTTGTAGGTGCACACGTTCGTGTAGTTGATGTTGCGGTTGGCCACCCAGGTGACCGTGTCGCCGACCGCCCTGCGACGCAGCTCGTCGGCCACCTCGGCTACTGCGGCCACCCCCGGGCCGCGGGCGGCGAAGAGGGCCAGCAACTCGTCGCGTCCCGCCTGCTGTCCATCCAGGACGCCGTCGAGCACCTCGCGGAGATGGCCTCCGGCGGCCGCCGTCGCCGGCACGAGTGTCGGCGGGCTGATCGGACTTCCGGAGTACCACGCCGTGGAGCGGTGCCCTACCTGGCGGACCTCGGCGCCGTCAGATGCAGTGACCATCTCGATCTCCTCGGGGAAGACCGCCCCGGGATCGTCGCGCCCCATTCCCTCCGAATCGCTCCGGTCCATCACCGGGAAGCGGAGGTCCTCGTGGATCCAACGGGTGTGGTCCCGGACGTACTCCGGGTACACGGTGAGCCGAGGGGCGAGGGCGTGACCACGTCCCTCGGTTACCTCCCGGAGGCGATCCAGGTCAGGCCAGGGCCTTTCGGGGTTCACGTGGTCGGCGGTGAGCGGCGAGACGCCGCCCCAGTCGTCGATCCCGGCGTCCAGGAGTGTCCCGAAGTCGTCCGACAGGTTGGGCGGCGCCTGGAGGTGGACCTCAGGGGGGAGGATCAGGCGGGCCAGGGCGATGGCTTCGAGGTACACGTCGTTCGGGCAGGGGGAAGCGGAGTGCATTGCCGTGCCTGCCTTGGGCAGGAAGTTCTGGACGATGACCTCCTGCACGTGGCCGTGATGCCTGTGGGATGCGGCGATGGCCTCCAGTGCGGCGATGCGGTCGTCGCGGTTCTCGCCGATTCCGACGAGGATCCCGGTAGTGAACGGGATGGCCAGCCGTCCGGCTGCCTCGAGGGTCTCGAGGCGTCGGCCCGGTTCCTTGTCCGGGGCGCCCCGGTGGCAGTCCAGGTCCGGTCGGAGCGACTCCAGCATCATCCCCTGGGAGGGTGCGACCCTGCGGAGGGCAGTGAGCTCGTCGGCATGCAGGGCGCCGGCATTGGAGTGGGGGAGGAGGCCGGTCTCGTCCAGGACCAGTTGAGCCATCTCGGCGAGCAGGTCCAGCGTCGTGGCATGTCCGTGGCGGTCCAGCCAGTCAGCGGCCACCGGGTAGCGGAGCTCTGGACGCTCCCCGAGGGTGAAGAGCGCTTCGTGGCAGCCGGCAGCGGCTCCCGCCCGGGCGATTGCCAGGACCTCTTCCGTGGAGAGGTAGGGGGACTGCAGGCGGGCCGGTGGCTGGGCGAAGGTGCAGTAGCCGCAGCGGTCCCTGCAGAGCATGGTCAACGGGATGAACACCTTGGGGCTGTATGTGATGCGGGTCCCGTGGTGGAGGTCGCGGACCTCCCTGGCTGCGGCGAGGAGGTCCTCGCCACGCAGGTTCTCGTGGGAACTGGTCATCGGTTGGCTCCTGTGGTCTCGGTCATGCGTCCCGGTCCGGGGCGGCTTCGGATGTGCTGGGGTCCGACCGGCTCATGGCAGGCTGGGCAGGAGACGGCCTGGTCCAACGGCGTGCCGCAGCTGTCGTGCACGAGCAGCGTGGGAGGACCGTCCACGGCGTACCACCGGTCGCCCCAGTGCATCAGTGCCACCAGTGCCGGGGAGAGGTCGGCTCCCTTGGCGGTGAGTCGGTACTCGTGGCGTACCGGCCGGTCCTGGTACGCCACCCGGTGCACGATCTCGAGATCGACCAGGCGTTGGAGCCGGTCGGTCAGGAGGTTTCGGGCGATTCCGAGGTCGGAGCGAAGGTGCTCGAAGCGGCGGACCCCACGGAACAGGTCGCGGAGGATGAGCAGGGTCCAGCGGTCGCCGACGGCTGCCAGGGTGGCTTCAATGGAACAGTCTTCACCGACGACGTCGTCTGGCATGCCCGGACCGTAGCAGTCAGTTGCTAAATGCAACTAACCAGAAGGCGATTGTCCCGGCAGCACTCAGAAGGTGGCTGCCTTCGCTCCCAGGTCGGCCAGGAGGTCGTCGAAGGAGGCCACGAAGGCAGCCACGCCCTCGTCCTCCAGCACCCGGGCGACGTCGGCCAGGTCGATACCGGCATCGGATACGGCCCGCAGCACAGCGTGGGCGGCGTCGGGATCCGCGTCGACGGTCCGGGCAACCGTCCCGTGGTCCTCGAAGGCCTCGAGGGTGGCGTCGGGGAGGGTGTTGACGGTGTCGGGCCCTATCAGGGTGTCCACGTAGAGGGTGTCCGGATAGGAGGGGTTCTTGGTGGACGTGGAGGCCCACAGCGGCCGCTGCACCCGTGCCCCCCGTTGCACGAGGGCCTCCCAGCGGGGCCCGCTGAACATGGATCGGAACATGTCGTAGGCCACCTGGCCCTGGGCCACCGCCATACGGCCCCGGAGGGCGAGTGCCTCCGTCCCGCCCTGCTGGTCGAGTCGTCGGTCGACCTCCACGTCGGTACGGCTGATGAAGAACGAGGCCACCGAGGAGACCGTCGAGAGGTCTCCCGGGCAGGACTCCAGGCCCGACATGTAGGCCTCCATCACGTCGCTGTAGCGGTCCAGCGAGAAGATGAGGGTCACGTTGATGCTCCGCCCCTCCGAGATCATCTGGCGGATGGCCGGAATTCCCTCGGCGGTACCCGGGATCTTCACGTACAGGTTGGGTCGGTCCAGGCGCTGGTGGAGTTGGCGGGCGGCGACCATGGTGCCCTCGGTGTCGGGGGCCAGCCGGGGATCCACCTCGACCGAGACGTAACCATCCAGGCCGTCGGATGCCTCGTGCACCGGTCGCAGGATCTCGAGTGCATCACGGATGTCGCGGATCACGAGCTCCCAGTAGCTCTCCTCGACGCTGCATCCCGACTCCGTCAGCGAACGGAGCTGCTCGTCGTAGGCGTCGGTTCCCGTCATGGCCTTCTGGAAGATCGACGGGTTGGAGGTGATGCCGCGTGCCCCGCGGTCCACCCAGCCCTGCAGCTCACCAGAGGTGATCCAACTCCGCCTGAGGTTGTCCAGCCAGGGGCTCTGGCCCTGCTCGGCATAGAGGTCGTGGAGTCGGTTCATCGCACCATCCAGCGTGGGTTCAGGTTTCAAGGAGGGATTCTGCGGCCGCCACGACGGCTGCGGGGGTGATCCCCAGGCCCGCCATGGCCTGCTCGCCCGGAGCAGAGGTGCCGAAGCGGTCGATGCCGATGCTCATGTCGGCCCAGCGTGCCCACCCGAACGTGACACCGGCCTCCACCGAGACCGTGGGGATCCCAGCGGGAAGCACGGATGCCCGGTATCCGTCAGGCTGCTCGGCGAAGAGCTCGGTGCACGGCATCGAGACCACGCGCACGGAACGACCGGCAGCCGTAAGCGTCGCTGCTGCGTCCAGGGCGACGGCCACCTCGCTGCCGGTTCCGATCAGCACGACATCGGGATCACCATCCGGATCGGCCAGCACGTATGCACCTCGTGCGACGGCGTCGTGGTCGGTCGACCCTGCCAGGACGGGGACGTCCTGACGGGTCAGGAGGAGGGCGACAGGGCCATCCGTCCGAACTATGTAGCGCCACGCAGCGGCTGTCTCGTTGGCGTCGGCAGGCCTGAACACCGGAATGCCCGGCATGGCACGAAGTGCGGCTGCATGCTCCACCGGTTGGTGGGTGGGTCCGTCCTCGCCCACACCCACCGAATCGTGGCTCCAGACGAAGACCGTCCGGGCGGAACTCAGGGCGGCCAGGCGAACGGCTCCGCGCATGTAGTCACTGAATACCAGGAACGTCCCGTTGACCGGGAGCATCCCGCCGTGGTGGGCCATGCCGTTGCAGATGGCGCCCATGGCGTGCTCCCGCACCCCGAAGTAGACCTGTCTGCCCTCCGGGCAGTCGGGGCCCTGCACGCCGTGGTCCTTGATGGTCGTACCGGTGTTGCCGGTCAGGTCGGCTCCGCCACCGATGAGCCCGGGAACGACGTCCAGGAGCGCCTGCAGACAGGCGTTGCTGGCCTTCCGCGTGGCCACGGCTGCGCCGGCATCCCAACTGGGAAGCCGTTCCTCCCAACCGTCCACGCCACGTCCGGCCTGGGCCGCATCCCATGCGGCACGGTCGCCGGAGAAGGAGGCGAGGCGTTCCTCCCAGGCGGTGCGTGCCTCGGCGCCGCGTCGGCCGGCGGCCCGGTACTGCTCGAGCACCTGGTCGGGGACCCAGAAGGGCTGGTCCTCGGGAAGGCCCATACGGCGCTTGGTCTCAGCGATTCCCTCATCTGAGAGCGAGTAGCCGTGTGCGGCTGGACTGTCGACGTCGGGGGAGGGATGGGCGATGTGGCTACGCAGGACGATGAGCGACGGTCGGTCGGTGACGGCCATGGCGTCCCGGACGGCAGCCTCCATGGCATCCAGGTCCTCGGCCGCATCGCCCAGGTCGATCACGTGCCAGCCGTATGCCCGGAACCGGGCCGGCGCATCGTCCGAGAGGGCCAGCTCGGTCGGACCGTCGATCGTGACGTGGTTGTCGTCGTAGACGACGACGAGCCGTCCGAGGCCCTGGTGGCCGGCCAGTGAGGCCGCCTCGTGGGAGATTCCCTCAGCCAGGTCGCCGTCTCCGCAGACGACGAAGGTGTGGTGGTCGGTCAACCCGGATCCGAATCGGGCACGCAGGTTCCGTTCTGCCATCGCCATGCCCACGGCGTTGGCGAGGCCCTGGCCCAGGGGCCCGGTGGTGACCTCAACGCCTGCAGTGTGTCCCACCTCCGGATGACCCGGCGTGGCCGAACCCCACTGCCGGAAGTCCCGTATGTCGTCGAGTGTCAGACCGTGGCCGGTCAGGTGGAGCATGGAGTAGAGGAGGATCGAGGCGTGTCCTGCCGAGAGGATGAACCGGTCCCGGTCGGGCCACGTCGGGTCCGCCGCGTCATAGGTGAGGATCCGGGTCCAGAGGACGTGGGCCAACGGGGCCAGGGCCATGGCCGTTCCCTGGTGCCCTGAACGCGCTGCGTGCGGAGCGTCCATGGCGAGGCCGCGGACAACGTCGATGGCGAGCGTTTCCAGCGAGGAATCGAAGGCCGATCCGTAGGTCCCGGAGTCCGTCATGGTCCCACCTCAGCCAGTGCCCTCCATGGGCCAGCGTGCCTGTTCGTCGACGGGCACCATAACCGCCGCCTCAGCCCTCCTCGGCGACCGTGGGAGAAGCGTTCGGATACTCCACCGGGTCGTCTGTGCCCAGCAGGAGCGCCGAGGCCGTGAAGCCGTGGAGGTGGTGTCGTCCTCCCACCGGCCCGATCTCTCCGGCGCAGTGCATGCCCGCCACGTCCGTTGTCCCCAACTGGTCCGCGAAGAGTCCCGCATCGTGCCCGGGGTAGCCGAAGAGATGGCTTCCCCGACCATTGCAGGTGAAGACCAGGGCGCTCTCCGCCCGGTGGTGGCGGAGCCTGGATGCCAGGTCCCTACTCGCCGAATCAGCATCCCGGACCTGGAACTGGAGGGTGGTTCCGACCTCGACCCGGGCATCGATGGCAACCGCACCTGAATCGCGGTCGGCACCCAGCACTCCCCGGACCAGGAAGTCGCCCGTACCGAAGGTAGACCTGTTCTCGTCGATCACGATCCCCACGTGGAGTCCGTTGTCCGGGCGTTTCCCATCTGCTTCGGGCAGGGTGGACAAGACCTTCCGGATTCGTCGGAGGGCGGGCTGCCCGCCAAGAGTCAGGATCAGGTTGCCGTCCATCCCGGTGACGACGAATGGGTCGCCCACCGGACGGCAACCCTGGGACACGAGCGGTCTGGCTCCCACCCCCGGCGGGAGCACCATGGCCACCGCACCGTCGGAGAAAGCGGCATCGTCCAGCAGGAGGCGGTTGCCGCCGGGGCGACCCGCTGCCGATGCCAGGCCTCCTACGACCGTCACGTCCGGCGGAATCGAGTCGAGCACCACGTCGGCGTCGAATCCGAACGGATCGGCGACCAGTAGCACGCTGCTGCCGGCGACCAGGTCGGCCGGTAGGCGCCCGCCGTCCAGCCGGAGCGCCCTCGCCGGTCCGGTGCGGCCCGCCCACAGCACCAGGCCCGGGGCCTGCTCGACCTCCTGACGCTGGGCCAGCACCGCCCCGGCCGAGCAACCCACCAGGTGGCCGGGTGCCAGGGTCTGCAGGACCGTTTGGGCGAGGTCGGCTGCACGCTCGACGTGCGACGCCGAGAGGAACAGCACGGCCACGTCCGGGCCGGGGCCGAGTCGATCCATGACCTGCCCGACGACCTCTCCCACTGCGGTCGCGGCATCGGGATGGCCTGACAGGGCGACGGCGTAGCGCACGGGGTACCTCCGGTCAGGTGGAGGAGGGGTCCGGTGGGAGCAGCGTGAAGGGCACGACCGTGGGGATTCCCTGGTCGATTCGGCAACTGGCCTCGACCGTGCCGAACTCCTCGAACACCAGCTCCGCCCGGACGAGGCGGTAGCCGAACTTCCCGGGCTGGACCTCGATGGGTTGGACGTTTCGCGCCAACTGCTCCCCGTCGCGGGTGAACACCACCTCCAGTACGGAGGCGCCCACGTGGTCGGCCGGACAACGGACCATGACCAGCAGGTGCGGCGACCAGGTCACCGGGGCCGGTTGCGGTGACACCGCACTGAACTGGATGCCGGTCAGGTCGATGTGCGTGGCACCACCATCCACCGGCCTGAGTTCCAGGCCTTCGAAGAAGAGGGCTGCGAGTATCTGCATGGGACGAACCTAGACCAGATGGTGCAAGCCCTAGCATGGCGCCCCGTGAACCGGCGCCTGGTCCTACCGCTGCTCCTCCTCACGGTTGCAGTCCTGGCCGGACTGCAGACACAGCGGACGGAGAGGTCATCGGCGATGTACGCGCCTGTGGCCGGAGCCATGCCTGCACGGGCGGTCACGCCCCTGTTCTCGGTGCGTCGGATTCCGGAGTTCCTGCAGGCGCCCACAGCTGAGCGGAACCTCACCACTGGACTGCTCGGAGCGGTGACGGCGCTGCCGGAAGGCACCTGCGTGGTCGTCGCCGAGCACGGTCGCCGCCTCTACAGCCTGGATGCCGGAATGGCCATGGTGCCGGCCAGCACGCAGAAACTCCTCACCGCAATGGCGGTACTGCTGCACCTGGGGGCCTCGACCGTGCTCACGACCAGGGTGGTCGCCGAGGTGCCCGTGGTCGACGGCATCGTGGACGGCGACGTCTGGTTGGTGGGTGGAGGTGACCCACTCCTCACGACCAGTGGGTACGCAGCGCGTTTCGACGACCCGGACCTCTACTCGGATCTCGGCGACATCGTCAGGGGGCTTCTGGGAGCCGGAGTGCGGGAGATCACCGGCGGAATCGTGGGCGACGAGTCGAGGTATGACGCCATCCGCTACCTGGGCACCTGGCCGGACCGCTTCAAGCCCGGCTGGTCGATCCAGTCCGGCCCGCTGAGTGCCCTCAGCGTGGACGACGGCTTCGAGAAGTGGGATCCGGTGAACACCGCATCCTCCCTCTCCATGCCGGCCGGCGATCCGGCCGCCAATGCCGCCAGCCTGCTGGACGACCTCCTGGAAGCCGAGGGTGTGGTGATCCGGCGCCGGCCCGACTCGGGTCGGGCTCCGGCGCATCCGGGGATGGTCACGCTCGTCGAGGTCGCCTCTCCACCCGTGAGCCTCCTGGTTCGCCAGATGCTGGTCGAGAGCGACAACACCACCGCTGAGCTGCTGGTGAAGGAGCTGGGGCGCACGCCCGCCGAGCGTGGGACGACCGTGGCCGGCCTGGCCGTCATGCTCGACACCCTCGAACAGGCAGGTCATGGCGTCGACGAGGTCGTCCCACAGGATGGTTCCGGCCTGGATCCCGACAACAGGGTTACCTGTTCGCTCCTGGTGGACGTGATGGAGGACGAGAACCACGGCGCCCTCCTCGTCGATTCGCTTCCCCTGGCGGGTCAGAGCGGGACCATGGAGAACCGCTTCGTGGGAACGGCCGGTGAGGGCCGTGTCAGGGCCAAGACGGGGACCCTCCGGGGGGTGACCAGCCTGGCGGGGGTGGTCGACACTCCGGCCGGCCGTCGGCTCGCATTCGCTGTGATCAGCAATGGGGACCTGCCATTCGATATCAGGGACCTCCACGAGGAGGTCGTCCTGGCACTCCTCTCCTACCCGGCCGGACCCGCTGTGGAGGCGTTGGCGCCACGGCCGGTGGTGGGCTGAGCCTCGCCAGACACCCGCCGGTTTCCGATGCTTCCACTGGGGACGGTCCTCCTGCCTTCCGCTGTCATGCCACTCCACCTCTTCGAGGATCGGTACCGGCGCATGATCGTGGACGTCCTGGCCACCGACCGCGAGTTCGGTGTGGTCCTGATTCGCCGTGGTAGCGAGGTGGGAGGCGGCGACCAGCGTTGTGACGTCGCAACCCGGGCGCGGGTGCTGGAGGCGAGGGAGGCTCCCGACGGACGCTGGGCCGTGACGGTCGTCGGGCTGCAGCGGATCCGCGTGGACCTGTGGCTGCCGGATGATCCCCATCCCGTGGCGGACGTCAGCCCGATGCCGGACCGGCCGGGGCCGGGCGTTCCCGAGCCCGCCTACCGGTCGCTCGAGTCCCGCCTGCGTCGCCTGTTGGCACTGCTCTCGGAGTTGGGTGATCCCGTCCCGGCGGCCACGTTCGACCTGGCCGATGACCCGGCCCTGGGCACACTACAGATGGCGGCGTTGGGCCCCTTCACCTCCTACGACCGGCAACGGCTCCTCGAGGCCGATCTCGTGTCGGGCCGCTGCCAGGTCCTGGATGGGCTGCTCGCTGATGCGCAGGCGGTCGTCGACCTCCGCCTGGGACCGGATCGTGGGGGCGACGGGCCCGCCGTCGGGTCCTCCCGGTAGCGTGGTCGCCCCATGGGACCCGATCGATTCTCAGATGGACGGGCCGCCGGCGACCTCCCGGGCCTGCTGAAGCGCTACGTCCGACAGGAGACCGTCGAGCCACTGCGGGCAGCGGGTCGATTCCTGTTGTTCGGCCTGCTCGGAGCCTCCCTCATCGGCCTCGGCACGGTGCTGCTGGTGGTCGGGGGCCTCCGGGGCCTGCAGTCCTCAGGCCTCCTCGACGGCTCCTGGTCCTGGGTTCCGTACCTGGCTTCAGCGATGCTCCTGGGCGGGGTGGCCGCTGTCGCCATGGCACGAATCGGCGGGTCGAGGAACCTGGATGGCTGAGGACCGCATCACCACGGACGACCTGGAGGCCGAGTTGCGCGCGGTGGTAGGAGACCCGGACGGCCCGGTCGCCCGCAGTCGCCCGACGCTCCTGCTGGTAGCCACGGCCTCAGCCGCAGTCGTCTTCGCCCTCATCTACGTGATGGGAAGGCGAGCGGGCCGGCGGCACTCCACGCTGGTAGAGGTCCGTCGCTTCTGATGTCGACGAT
>Ga0209403_10001807_pt1 | contig 26857 bp, 31 predicted proteins | sample ArcticOcean_MG_C_8_FD_187440 | JGI IMG/M metagenome (GOLD analysis project Ga0209403, IMG submission 187440) | Marine microbial communities from western Arctic Ocean - ArcticOcean_MG_CB11_86 (SPAdes) (version 2) | ecosystem: Environmental > Aquatic > Marine > Oceanic | place: Arctic Ocean... | reverse complement strand
TTCCAATACCTGATGCGTTATTGGAAACAGCCCTGGCTTTTCAATGGGACCAAACTCATAGATGCGTTACTTCGAATCATAAAGCTTAGATCAGGTGACTCACAATGGGCTATTGAAAAACGTGGACGGATTATGGCTCACGAATCATGACCCCATAAATCGTCGATTTCTACCCATCGATATTAAGTTTGGTCCAATACTCTTTCAACCCACCCGCTCTGCCTAAAACTGGATCTTCTGCAGGCAGAGGAAGTGCAGCAATATTCTTGAGCTTCGATGGCCGCTCATCCGCATCTCCATAACACATATCACAGGAGAATCCCGGAGGATAACCACCAACTACGGCAAAGTCAGAACTGGAGCCTTTGTTAAAATGACCGACACCTGCCGGAATCAATAAAACGTCCCCCATTCGAACAGATAGTAAGATTCCTTTTTCACCTCCCAAAAGCACCTTGGCCTTTCCGCAGGAACAAGCTAGAACTTCGTGAGTTGTACTATGATAATGCTGAAAGGCATAGATTCCATTTCTCCAGAGGCCCGACCATCCATGGCTAGAAAAAATTCTCTCAATAGTTTGAGTTCGATTCATACTACCAAATTCAAACGCTTTTGAGTAAACTAAAAGTGGCAGCGAATTATTCGGGATCGCGCCATCGTCTGATAATAAATACGGGGTAATTTTCACAAAAAAAAAGGCCGGGAGACCCGGCCTTTTAAAATTTTAATGCGAATTGGTTCTATTGAACCGCATCTTTAAGAGCTTTCCCTGGAGAAAACTTAACCGCATTGCGCGCAGAAATCTGGATTTCAGCGCCAGTTTGAGGATTACGGCCTGTACGCGCATTACGACGCGAAACAGAAAAGTTGCCGAATCCGACTAGTGATATTGCATTTCCAGAAGCAAGAGTGCTTGTTATTATAGCAAGAGCAGAGTCAAACGATTTGCCAGCATCGGCTTTTGATAGTCCGCTCTGTTCTGCGATAGCGTCAACGAGATTTGCTTTATTCATTTTGGGTGCCTTTCGATATTAGAGATTAGGATTATAATGTTGGGTAAAGAAGCTCCGATACAAAGCGAATTTTCCTGCAATTACAAGCGCCTTTTCGGGGTTTTCGGCTTGTTCAGGCCTAAAAAGTAGCGAAAATTAAGGAAAAATCACAAATTCGATGTCTAAGGCCGCCCTTTTCATTAAAAACCTTACAAAGTCATTCGGAGATACCATAGCGGTTAATCAGCTCACATTAGCCATCAAACCGGGTGAAATCCTGGGTTTGCTGGGAGCAAATGGTGCAGGTAAATCCACAACTATGCAAATAATGTTGGGACTGATTAAGCCTACTTCAGGTAGTATTGAGGTCTTCGGAATGGATCTTGAAAAGGACCGCATACAGATTCTGAAACGCATGAATTTTTCCTCAACCTATGCAAATCTGCCTTCGAATCTGACCGTAGATCAAAATCTAAAGGTGTTTGCTGGTCTATACTGCATAAAGAATTCCAAGGATAAAATTGAAGAGATGATGGATCTATTTGAAATCGCTCACTTAAGAAAAAAGGTCACTGGTCAACTTTCCTCGGGCGAATCCACCCGACTCAATTTATGCAAAGCATTTTTAAACGATCCCTCTCTTCTTTTATTGGACGAACCTACGGCAAGTCTCGATCCCGATATCGCAGATAAAGTAAGAACCTTAATCAACAAACTGCGCTACGAACGGAATCTATCCATTTTGTATACTTCGCATAATATGAGAGACATCGAAGCTATCTGTGATCGAATCATATTTCTTCACAAAGGTAGTATAATAGTCGAAGGCACCCGGAATGAGATAAAGAAGCATTTCAAAGAACAATCCTTGGAAGAGGTATTTATACACATAGCCCGTGACGGAAACCTGGTTGATCGAATGGAAAAGGAGGAATCATGAACTTCCGAGTCATCTACGCTCTCGTTCAACGGTACAGCTTTCTTTATCTCCGGAATCCAGTGCGGGGATTCGAGTTGGTTTTCTGGCCTGCGATGGAACTGCTTCTTTGGGGATTCCTGTCAATGTATATTCAAAAGGAAACGACCGGTGATTTCTCAAACTTTATTCGATTTCTTATCGGAGCAACGATCTTTTGGGATGTGTTATTTCGAGCCCAAATGGGTGTCTCCATTTCTTTCCTGGAAGACATGTGGACACGGAATCTGCTGAACATATTTGTCGCACCAATCAGGATAATAGAATACCTTGCGGCCATGTTTTGCATGGGCGTGTTACGGGTCAGTATTGTCGTAATCGTAATGTCCATCCTGGCTTGGTTCCTTTATGCTTTCAATCTTTATGAGTTCAATTGGTACCTGTTACCCCTGTTTGCGTCCTTGATGGTTTTTGGATTCTCCTTGGGAATTATCTCCGTGTCGTTGATCCTTCGTTGGGGTCAGGCAGCTGAGTCACTTGCTTGGGCAGTCCCATTCATGATTCAACCCTTTTCAGCCGTATTCTATTCCGTCGAAACGCTACCAAAAGTTATGCAATATGTGGCATGGTGTTTCCCAAGCACCTACATATTTGAAGGCATGCGTGAATTCATCCGGACTGGCGTAATGGACTGGCATGCTATCCTGTACTCTGTTCTACTAAACATCGTATATTTGGCCGTGGCTGCGGGTATATTTATATGGATGTTTGCCAAAGCACGAAAGCTCGGTCTACTAACTAAGATCGCTACTCAATAAATAGATCCAAAATATTATCGTGAAATCTCGAATCGCCATTTCCATCCTAATCTTCGCTGGATTAATCTTTACTTCATGTAGCAAGAAAACGGATGAAATCTGGATCGATGTTCGAACTCAGGAAGAGTTTGACTCTGGTCATTTGGAAGAAGCCTTCCACATACCCCATGAGCAAATTGCCGGCCGTATCAGTGAACTAACCAACAACAAAGACGCCACCATTCACTTGTACTGCCGAAGCGGTGGTCGCGCAGGAAGAGCCAAAACAACACTGGAGGAATTAGGCTTCCTCAATGTCCATAACGACGGTGGTTATGAGGAGATCGTTAAAAATCGCCAGAAAGATCAGGCTTTGAATTAATTAACATACGTTTGCTCACAATCAACATATCAGTGGAATCATCCCAACCTAGAAAGTATATTTTAAAATTTTGAACACAGTAAAAAATAAGAACTTTGAAATAGAACACTTTGACCAAATAGACGGAGTGCCCTGCCCTTGTGGAACGTCAAAACGCGCATTTTTATCGCCCGATAACCCAACAGCTACCGTGCACCGAGTCGATATCTCAACAGATGCGCAAACGCACTATCACAAGAAAATCACTGAGTTTTACTTAATTCTGGAAAGCAAAGAAGGTGCATATATGGAATTGGATGGGCAGCGTTTTCCCGTGAAACCAATGAGCACCATCATGATTAAACCAGGATGTAGACACCGTGCCGTTGGCAAAATGCAAATCGTAAATTTTGCAGTTCCCTCCTTTGATCCAGAGGACGAATGGTTCGATAGATCGTCTAGAAAAAATTAAGGGAATTGAGTCCAAATAACGCTTGCAATTGGGTCTCTCAGACCTACTTTCCTCCCCTTTACTTCGAAACTCGATACGAGCAATGTCTAGAATTTGTGCAATTACAGGTAAACGTCCCGTCACCGGTGGATCTATTTCACGGAAGGGTCAAAGCAAGAAAAGCGGCGGCATTGGTACTCACGTTACCAAGTCAAACAAACGTGTCTTCCGCCCAAACTTACAACGCAAGCGCGTCCGATTGCCAAACGGCACCATCAAGCGTATTTGGATTTCTGCAAAAGCGCTGAAATCTGGAAAAGTTGAAATCGTTTAAGACTTAAGCTACTCAATCAATTTCTAAGCCCGGCTAACTCAGCCGGGCTTTTTGCTATCCTGGTTTCTGGATTCGACTGATAAGTAAAGCACCTAGAATCAATTGAACCGGATGAAAGATAATCAGCGGAAGCAAAATAACCCCAAAGGACGGGTCACTCCCAAAAAGAGAAATCCCCAAAGGCACCCCGGTTGCCAGAGTCTTTTGGGTACCACAAAACAAGATCGCGACTCTGTCACCTTCGGGATATTTAAATACGTGGACAAGGAAAAGGCATAGGCCGGTCATGAACACAAAAAGCACAATACAAAGCACGGTGGTAATAATCACCAATTCATCCGCTTGATCATCCCAAATCCCTGCGACAACGGAATCAGAGAATGCAGCAAATACGATGAAAACGATGATAACTTGACTAAAGTGCCCAATAGCCGGGCGGATCTTATTCAAGGCTTTCTTGAAAAATATATGTGCAACTTGTCCTACCAAAAGAGGGAGAATAATCAGCTTTGAAAGACTCAACAAAACGGTTCCAAAACTTCCAAACTGATTCAGCTCCGTGTGAACGAGCACCGTCATCCACAAAGGAGAGAGAAACACGCCTATCACGTTCGCAACAGTGGTGTTAAACAGGGCGACAGAAGTATTCCCGTGTGCTTGAGAAGTAAACACGATTGCTGAGGATATGGTAGTCGGAAGAACTGCCAGAAAGAGAAAACCCACCCTTAAGGGCTCGCTCATAAATGGCGACCAAAGCATATTACCAACAATAAATACTAGAGGGAAAATCAGGAAAATAAACACCTGGGTAAACAGGTGTGCTCGCCAGTGAAGCATTGATTTTGTCAGCAATTCAGTCGGAAGCACCCATCCTTGAAGAAAAAATATAAGAACGATGCCTATCTTGGTGGTAACTTCTGATCTAAGAACACCTCCAGCTTCCCCCCAATGAGGGAAAAGGAAGGCCAAGATTACTCCAACAATAAGTCCGAGAAGAAGCCATTGTTTGTTAAGAAAGCTTCGCATCTAATCTAAACATTCTTCTTTCCAAATACTCGAGCCACTAATCGTGGAACCTCATCCATTTCACTAAATTTCAATGCCCATAAAACTCCGAAATAAATGAGGACAGACAGCGGAATCACAACTATCACCAATATAGCTGCTTCACCTTTGGCAGTAAACGGAAGATAAATAATTCCTAGCTTAACAAGCTTTATAGCACCGACCATAACAGCCGATCCGCCAAGAATCTTGAGCACATCGGAAAACAGATCTCTCAACAGATTGCTTTTAAGCTTCTGGGACAACATCCCAGTTAAAAGGATCGTTTGACCAAGAATCGCCAGAACATTGGCTAGCGCCAAACCAACAATCCCAAGTGGCCACATAAGAGCCAGGCTAAGTACCAGGTTGAGTCCAAAGCTGAAGAACGCTACTCTCATGGGAGTTGAAGTATCTTTAAAGGCATAAAATCCACGAATCATAAGAGCTACCATCGAGTAAAAAGGTAGTCCCACTGCGAACACCTGCAAAAGCGGCAGAGTGATTTCTGTATCAGAAGCTTTGAAGGCTCCCCATTCGAATAAGAATCGAAGTATGGGCTCTCCCAATACAAAGAAGCCCACTGTCGCAGGAATCGTAATCGCGAACATCAGTCGAATCGATTGTTTAAATATCAACGCAAAACCGCTAGTATTCTTTCGTGAAGCGCACTCCGAAAATGCAGGAAAATAAACTGTCGCTATTGCGATACTAAAAATACCCAATGGCAATTCCACTAGTCGATTTGCCAAGTAATAAATCGATACGGCTGATTCGTCTAAAAAATGCGCGAGCGAGCGAGAGATGAGAATATTTATTTGAATAACTGAAGCTCCCAAAATCCCGGGTAGCAGAAGACGGGTAAACTCTCTCACCTCGGCGATCGGTTTAAAATCCAGCTCAAACTTCCAACCGTGCCGGCGAAGGGCGAACCATGGAATCATCAACTGTAGGAAGCCGCCAAAGAGCATACCAGCGCAAAGCCAGTACATTCGGTAAAGAGGAACTTCACTCGCAAAACAACCAATGCCACCTAGAAACAAAATCAAAGATAGATTCAACCAGACTGCGGTGAGGGCTGGTATCGCAAATCGATGAAGCACATTTAGCGCAGCAGCAAAAGCAGCGGCCAAACAGACAAAGACTACGTAAGGAAAAAGAAGAACACCAAGAATCAGGGCGAGATCCCACCGTTCAGCTAGACCCGGCAATTTTCCAATCACAATCATCGCCAGGCTACCTACGGCCACCAGCGCAAAAAGTATAGTCGTAACCCGACTTAGCACTTTGTTAAACAACCAAAACAATCGCTCTTCTCCATACTGCTCGCGCTGGTCAGTTAAGAGAGGCACTAATGCAGCTGTCAGAGCACCCTCTCCTAACAAGCGGCGAAATAAGTTTGGGAAAGTGAACGCTAAAATAAATGCGGAATTGAGAACAGAACTGCCAAAAATCGAAAATACCAGGATGTCACGAAACAACCCCAAAACGCGAGACCCGACGGTGGATATGGATACAACAATGACATTCAGAAAACGGGATGACATAACTTTTCTCAGGAGGATGAAACAAAGGTTCAATAAGTTGAACCTAAAAATGGTTCATTAACTCCTTTGTTTTCATTTTTATTGAGCTTGGCTATCAAATCCCTAGCTCTAAGCATTCTCGCGATTTCCAAGTATGAGGTTCATCAATAAACTTACCCAACAATTACAGCGCCATCCAAAGCGTATTGTATTTCCAGACGGCATGGATCACAGGGTTCTTCAAGCGGCTCGACAATTTGCAACCAAATGTTTGGGTGCCCCTATCTTGATCGGTGAGAGACAAAAAATTAAGGAGACCGCCTTACAATTAGGTATCAACCTCGATAAAATTCCACTCATCAATCCCGAACGCAGCGAGGAACTGGAACCGTTTGCCGAGCAGTATTACCAAAGCCGTAAGGAAAAGGGAATAACAGAGGCGGAGGCCTTGGAAACTGTCAAAAAGCCTAATTATTTCGCTTCACTGATGCTGGCTAATTCTCAGGCAGATGGATTGGTGTTTGGGGCAGGAACCCCAGCATCTAATGCACTTGTTTCTTTGTTTCGAACCATTCCCATGAGGGAAAATGTGAAAACAGCCTCCAGTGTTCTTATCCTTGATCTCGAAGATAAGCAGGAATTCGGAATCGACGGCGGCCTGTTTCTTTCTGATTGCGCGGTTTTACCCGACCCGAATGCGGAGCAATTGGCCGATATGGTCATTTCGTCAGCAAGCCTTGCCTACCATTTGACTGGAGAAACTCCACGAGTCGCTTTGTTAAGCTACAGTACTCACAGTGAAAATTCTTCCGATCCGAGCGTGACAAAAATGGCGGTTGCCACAGATCTCGCACGCGAAAAAGCCAAAACACTAGATTTTCCTATTAAAATTGACGGAGAAATTCAAGCAGACGTAGCCTTAGATAAATACGCAGCCAAGCAGAAGAGTGTTGAAGGTGAGATTGCCGGCCAAGCAAATGTGCTCATCTTTCCCAACCTTCACAGTAGCAATATTGCGGCTAAGATGGTGACGTTATTAGCCGGAGGCTACGGCTACGGACAAATCATGACCGGCCTCAGCAAACCGGCAGCCCAAGTGTCGCGAGGAGCCAGTGCTCATGATATTTTAGCAACGTCAGTTATAGTGGGAGCCCAAGCCATTAACAGGGAGTTTTTACTCACTTAATTTTCGTTTCATGGAAAAACCAGATTCAAAGAAATCGGCAGCGAGGAAAACAAGCTCAATTAAAAAAAGTAACCTGACAAAGCCGACTAACAAAGAGACAAAAAGGATCTTTGTAGCTGCCACCCGGATGAATGACGGGAAGACCACTACGTGTCTAGGCCTCTTTGCTTCACTACTAAAAGAGTTTTCCAGGGTAGGTTTTATCAAGCCAATTGGACAACGCTTTCTAAAGGTTCAAGGTCACAATATTGATGAAGATTCATTCTTGTTAGATTCGATTTACCACGTATCCACTCCCATTTCCGCGATGTCCCCCATCGCCGTAGATGGAACGTTTACACGTCGTTACTTGGACAACCCGGAAGCTATCCTTGAAAAAACTATTCACGAAATCTGCCACGCCTTTGACCGAGCCGCCTGGGAGAAAGATTGTATTTTGATTGAAGGGACAGGCCATGCAGGGGTCGGTTCAGTTTTTGATTTATCTAATGCAAAGGTGGCGAAGCTGCTGAATGCTAAAGTCATTATCGTGGCTCAGGGAGGTGTAGGGCGTCCCGTAGATGAAATCGCCCTCAACAAAGCGCTGTTTGATAAAGAGGGTCTGGAAGTCGTTGGAGCAATTCTAAATAAAGTTGAAGCATCTAAAATAGAGATGGTAAAAGACTACGCCGGCAAAGGACTTAAGCGCCTGGGTGTTCCCTTATTGGGAGTCCTTCCTAAGAAAAATGCTTTAAGTGCCCCCAATCTCTCACAAGTAGCTAAAGAAATTAAGGGCCATTGGATCAACGGTCAATTACATGGTTCAAAGCAAAGAATCGCACGGGTCATCATTGGAGCAATGACTGCCAAACACATCATCGATTACCTTTCACCTAGCACACTGGTTATCGCACCGGGCGACCGTGATGATATTTTGCTATGGGCTATTGCCAGCGCCACCATTTCCGGAGCACGACTTATCTCTGGTATTATTTTGACTAGAGATCTGTCACCCCATCCCAAGATCTTGGTCATGCTAGCTTCCACAGACATTCCGGTCATTTCAGTTGAACTAGATAGCTACGAAGTAGCATCTATCATCAATAATATGACCGTAAAAACCGAACCTCAAGATCTGGATAAAATTCCCATTATCAAAGAAATGGTTTTGGACAACGTGGATCTTTCACAGATCATCAAGGCTTTTTAAAGACCTTTTAAGGACAAATTAGTTTAAGCATTTGGTCCGTCTCAAAAGATAATAGCTGAGCATCCAGCATGTCTTGATTCCATCGATGCACAGCTGTTTGATATCCGCCAAGGTCATCTTCCATCAACGCGATGAGTACCTGGCTGAGTGAGTGACAGGCATTAAAATAATAGGGATGTATTGAATGCGCCATAAGCTCCAATTCCATTTACTTTTCCTTGAACAAAGCAGCGGTAAAGGGAAAGCTTCGGTATAAAAACCAGGTATCCAGACTGAGTAATTTTAACTGATTGTTTTGCGTGTCCTCCACCTTGGCCAAATTCTCCAAGGCATTGAGGGAATCCAATTCAGTCCAGCACACTGCAGACTCAATTGATACGGTTTCATCAATAAAGGTTTTCCAAAGAAGTTCTAATTCCGCTCCGTTAAGGTCCGAGAAACTGGGTGAGAAAAACTGATGAAGTTGAGTCCAATCATAGCCGTTCGACCAAAATTGCAGCAACCTATTTTGAAATGTCTCCTTCTCCAATCCACCTGACTTCAGAAAGCGAAAAATAAAAAAGTCCCAACCAATATCGGTAGTTCGATCATAGCTATGGATCTTTTGAGCCAACTTGGAATCGTCTGATCTTTTAGTCTGCGTTTGAGCAAAGCTATTTGTTGAGGACTGCTGACAGAAGAGCCCTCGATAAGAATGGTATTTACCAACCACAACGGCGGCGGAGTTTCATTGCCTGTCCAAAGAGCATATCGCGTGAGAAGGACGCGAGCCAGCCACTCAGCTTTTTCATTTTGAGGCAAGCTACTGACTAGCCGAAGGCTTACATTTCCATTAGAGCTTTTGCTCACCTGCGGAACACCTTTTTCGGACAATTGAACCAAAATGCGTTGAGGGAAATCGTCAGGCCAATCAAAGACCAAGGCACAGCCGTCGATTATGGTTTGGCAAATCCCATCTACTTCCTGTAACTCCGAAAGATCAGGGCCCGCGATGTCACAATATCGATTCGATATCCATTCAGGCTTCCGGCTTTCCGCCCCGGTCAACGTACCGGTGAAGAGGGAGAGGATGCTGAGTAACCAAAGTGCAATCTTCAACCCATGGGGAATCCGACTTACTTTTTCGCAGTAAGGATTAATTGCGACTCGTGCACATTTGCTGTTTCGATGGAAGACCACAAAGATTGAAATTCTTCATCCATTTTGTACCCAGCAGCTATTCGGTTCCAAACTAAATTTTTAACTAGATTGGGTAGTCGCAAAGAACCAACATAAAGCTTTTCGGCTTGCACTTCATAGGTGCTATCGGATTCAGCAACAGTACCTTCCATGGAAATGGTCACAATTCTTGTCCAACTTCCGAATCCGCCATCTGCCTGAGTCGAGGCTAGAACCTTGTCTTCATGGAGTCGAAAAACCGGTCTCTGTGGTTCCAAATAGAGAGTAGGCTTTTCATCAGGATATTCGGTCGAAAACGTAGAGGCCCAGGGATTTAAATCTGTTTCTAAGAAAACAACCTCTTCCTTACCTTCTTGAAAATCGATGGCCTTCAGCTTCCAGGCATCGCCTCCGCCGGTCCGTCCTTTCAGAACGTAATGATGGCCTGGCTCTAGCTCCTCAGGAATTTCGGTTACTTCCTTAACAGGAAGAGTAATTAAATAGGTGGCTCCTATAAAACTACCTATGCCCAAACCCAATAAGGCTCCGAGGATAAGGTTTCATGTTGGGGGAAGTTCGGAAGATTTTTCAGATGACATAGCTATTTTTCGGATGTTGACGTCGAACCGCCTCCACCTGAATCGCTACTCCCATCTTTCTTAGAACTTTCACTTGCATCTTTTTTAGGTTCGGATGCTGAAGAATCTTTTTTAGGCTTTTTATAATCGGTTTCGTAGAAACCAGTTCCCTTGAAGATAATTCCGGCACCTGTTCCAATTTTGCGTTTAAGAGAAAATTCTTCACAAGTTGGGCATTGCGTGAGTGGATCGTCGTTCATTGACTGAAAGAACTCAAAATCTCCCCCACAAGCGGTGCACACGTAATCGTAATTTGGCATAATTCTTATTAGATTTTTTACCTGAATTTCTGAAAATCACTGAAACTTACAGGTTCCCAAATTCAATAGCGCGGTAAAGTGATGTGAAATAAACCAAGATGACAAGACTTATGATAAAGAGGACGAGCACCGATAATGGGCCCAGAATCCAGAGAATTCCGCAGAAGCCAAGTAAGGGCAAAAGACCATAACTTATTGTTCTCATGTAAACCTTGAGAATCAGAGGAAGATCCATGGCATCCTTAAAAGATTCAAAGTTTTGGTAGCGATAAAGGCTCGAGGAAAAAAGCTGAATACCAATCGGGATACTTATCATTAAAGCGATTCGTCCCAGTTCGTTCGAAACCACCCTAACCATTAAGGAGACGAAAAAACCAAGGAACATGGGTATACCCAACCAGACAATCGCTAAAACCAGGAACTTTAGACCATCGATAAACAGGTCTTTCCAGCGATCCCAATCCGAGTATATAAATGGAGCTCCGGACTTGACCAAAGCTGTTGTCCGGTAAAGGTATCCCATTGCAAAAATGTTCACAATCGGGATCAACATTACCAAGCTACCAATTAATAATTTTGGCCAACACCCAGGGGTTTTAAATGCCTTACGCCATACTTGTTCGACAGAAACCATAATTCTCCTTTTCTAATTTTCGGCATTTTTATCGATATGGATTTTAAAGCAACGCTTAACAATTATCAAAAACGCGTTGAACAAGGTATTAGCATTTGGACACCTTCCAAGGAGACAAAACCAGGCCATTTGCACTCAGCCATGCGCTACAGCCTTGAGGCAGGGGGCAAACGATTAAGACCCGTGCTGGTCATCGCGATAGCGGAATTATTTGGAGCTTCCGAAGATCCCATGCCAGCGGCAATAGCTCTAGAGTGTATCCACACGTATTCGCTAATTCACGATGACCTGCCGAGTATCGACGATAGCGATCTTCGTAGAGGAAAGCCTACGTGCCATAAAGCCTTCGATGAACCAACTGCTTTGCTTGCAGGTGATGCCTTGCTCACGTTGGCATTTGAAATAATAGCCAGGTCCTACAGTGACTCTGCTATTTTAGCCAAAGATCTTATTTTAGACATCAGCGCGGCAGCGGGAAGCCAAAGACTTATTGGAGGTCAAATGGAGGATATTTTAGGCGAAAAATCTGACTACACGGCTGATCAACTAGATTATATCCATTTGAATAAGACAGCGGCGTTGATAACCGTAGCAATGGCTATGGGTGCGCGGCTGGGGAACGCATCTGAACAAGACCTCGCTTCCATTCAAGACATTGGTCGTCATGTCGGCCTGGCCTTTCAAATTACCGACGACATTCTAGACGCAACTTCGGATAATGAAACATTGGGGAAACCAACCGGGTCGGATGCGGTGCACGAAAAAACCACCTACGTAAAACTTTACGGTCTTGAAGGCGCTCGAAAACAAGCCCAGGCACACACAGCATCTGCTACTAAACTATGTGCCGAATTGAAACACGAAACAGAATTCCTCGAGGCGTTGACTCAACACCTGAAACATCGAATAAGCTAAAATTTTAAGTGAGCTACAACCAGGCAAAGGGCCCTGTAATTGCCAAAGTGAGTCCAGCTTTCTGGATATTTACGAAAACGATTGTTCCGTCAGGTGAATGACAGGCTCCTGCAAACTCATTACCATAGGCGTTCCTTGCCAATTTGAACCACTCGCCATCGGGCGTTACTCCTACCAGAAAATTATCCTCGTCTCCGTCTTCGCAAAGCAATAAACCCCCATCGGGTGTGACATCTAGATTGTCGCACATTTCAACGATTTCGCCGTTGTTAGGCTCCAGATAGAGCTCCAATTTCGCAGGCGATTCTTTTTCCTTTTCGGTACCTTCATAAGGACTGGGAGTATAGGCAAACACCTGGCCTTTCAAAATTTTCCCTCCGTTTGTGCAAATCCAGAAAACTCTGTTATCGGAATAGTACATACCTTCACCACGTGCAAAACGTGCTGCTCCGGCTTCGAAACCACGGTAACGTAAATCATCGAGTGGTGCTTCCGGGTTATCCATGTCAATCCACTCAACCTCATAGGATTGACCCAATTTAAATTCATTTGTCGAAAGGTCCTTCCAATTACGGGTATCACAACCTGCCCAACTCCGAATAGCTAGTGCTTGAAGCCTTCCACCTTTTTGCAGTTTGCCAGGCACGTTGGGAATGAATCGATAAATGAGTCCATCCCCTCGATCTTCAGTTTGGTAAACAACTCCCGATTCAGGCTCAACAGCGATGGCCTCGTGATTAAAACGCCCCATGTCCTTTAAAGGGATGGGCTCGGCAAGCTTTGGTCGCATAGTTGCTGGAACCTCAAAATTATAGCCATGGTCTTTTTCAATTCCTTCGCCAGCAAGACGAACCGATTCTTCGCAGGTGACCCACGAATTCCAAGGAGTCAGCCCCCCGGCACAATTTCTATGCGTGCCAGCCAAACTGAGAAACTGTTTCTCAACCCTGCGTCTCTTTGGATCGTACACCAAAGTCGTGGTTCCGCCCAAGCCTGGTAGTTCTCCAAATCCATAGTCGTAGAATTTCTTTTTATCTACTTTGTTCAGGAGTTCATTTTTAATCCCAAAGGGACTTGCGATCCCTTGATCAGGATTCGTTTCATGATTGCACACGAGAATAATTCTACCTCGGTCTCCGGCAAATGCAGCCATGCCATCGTGGTTTCCTGGAGTGATAAGCTTATCGCTCATCGTGCGACCTACCCTGGACAGAACTTGGTAATCAAAACCTTCAGGTAAATCGAGTACCTTGGCCGGATCTGCTATTAAAGGTCCATAAGCATTTGAAACAGGAAGTGATTCTTCCGCATTCAATATATTGATAGCCTTTTGCATGGTCAAAAAACCGGCAGAAACAATCCCGGCGGATTTTAAAAAGGAACGGCGACTTGGGGAGTGAGTTCTCATAAAAAGATTATTGCGACTTAATACAAAGGCTGCGGGTTTAATTTGGACAGGTAAAGGCATTTACTGAGGTTGCCTAGTTATTTCATTTATGGATTGGTGGTCATCATTTATTACCCAGGCCGGCGATTGGTGGGGAGCTTCCCAACCGTTGCTAGCCGTTATGATGTTGTTTGGATTTTTTATGACCGGGCTTATTGGTTGTATTTTACCAGTAGTGCCCGGACCAGTGATTGTCTGGACCGGAATGGTCATTCATAAAATCTGGGTCCCAGAATCGTCGGCCCATTGGACATTAATCCTGGTCGCCGGTGTATTTGTTGGATTCACCTCTTTATTGGACTACATACTTACAATCCTTGGGGCAAAAAAAAATGGAGCGTCCCGCAAGGGAGCGATTGGCGCCTTGATTGGTGGATTTGTGGGATTCATTATCCCTCCATTTCTGATCTGGCTTATAATTGGTCCCTTTGTCGGAGCTTTGATTGGTGAATTGTTGGACGGTCAAACTCTCCAGCGTGCGAGTCGGATTGGTTGGGGAAGTTTTCTTGGGACCATTGCTGCGTATGTTTCTAAACTTACGATTTGTTTTTTGATTATTGCTGCTTTTATGGTGGATACTGTTTTTTCATCACTTTCATAAATCAACACACACATGGCAAAAGTAGACACCGAGCTTCTCAAACTAATCCTAACACGCAACGAACTGGATATCCGGGTAGTGGCCCGTATCATGGACGATATTGAAACTGAAATAAGGAATCAGGTAGATGAGGACAAACCTCCCATGGTCAAAAAACAGTGGTGCATCATGATCTCAGATCCTGCAGGAACCTTGCACGGCAAGGACCACACAGGATGGGTTGTTCAGATACCTGAAGACGATTCGCCCGCGACCACTCAGGAGCGAATTATCAGCGCTGCTTACGATTACAATGCTTCCCCGAAGGGTCGCAGAATTCCGGTTCAGACGATTGGCGAAGCCTGTGAAGTTGTTCCAGCGAGATTCTTTAAAGAGCAAAATGCTTGGGTCAAAACCAAGGTTCCGGTCTTCATGCTGACGACTGACAATAAGATTCCCAAAGGAGCTTAAAGCACTACGTGGCCGGTCATCCAGAGCAACAATAGCTGGACCAATCCGATAACAAATCCCAACACCCCACCGAGGAGCTCGATACTTCGGAATTCTTTGGCTGCAATCTTATGTACTAATCTCTCGAGGTCATCCAAATCGAGAGCCTTGATGCGATCTTCTACTAATTGTTTAACATGGACCTTCTGCTCTAGATCACCGGCGACCTCGTCAATGAAAGGTCCGGCATGTGCATCGATCTCGGACTTGGCCATCTCTGTAAATTGCTCGACAAGCGAGTCGTTAAGAAACCCACCGATAAAGGGCATAGCCCTGAGTTTCTCGACCAAAGCCTTACCGACCAGTTCATCAATAAACTTATGAAAGTGAGGTGTTAAGTCCATCTCACGTAGCGAAGCAGAAAGCAGGTGTTTTTGTAAAATCTCCTGCTCAATAATCTCACCCGTTTGTTCGGCAATCTCGTTCTGCCGCTTGGGAATCAATCCCTGCCATTTATAACCAGGAATATTCACCGGTTTTTTGGGGTGAAATAACATCCACACCGCGACCTTGTTAGTGAACCAACCAATGAGAGCGGTAATAAACGGTAATGAGAAAATAACCAAATTATCCATAAGAGAAGCTGTCTTAAATGTATAAATCAACCAGGGCGCGAGCAGAAAAAATTTGGAGAAAGTAGCTTGTTTTGACAGTCACCGAAAAGTCTGAACGCTAACCAACTACTATGAATCTTGAGCTCACCCCGATTGAATGCCGCGTCTTAGGTTGTATGATTGAGAAATCAATTACGACTCCAGAGAACTATCCCCTGTCTCTCAATAGTCTCGTCAATGCATGTAATCAGAAATCGAATCGATTTCCTGTCCTCGACCTGGACGAGCCTGAAGTTCAAGACGCATTGGACGAATTGCGGGCCCAGCATCTTTGCTTTCGATTCGATACGTCCGGATCCCGTGTCCCAAAATTTAAATATGCGGTCCCGGGAAAATGGGGATTTTCGGCAAGACACCTGTCCATCCTTTGCGAGTTACTCATTCGCGGTCCTCAAACCCCCGGAGAGCTTCGAACCAGGGGGGAACGAATGCATGCCTTCCTAGATTTAAATGAAGTAGAATCCACACTCGATCTACTTAAAGATCACGAAGAAGGTCCATTTATCATGAAGCTCCCTGTGCTTCCCAGGAAGAAAGAGGCTCGTTTTACTCAATTGATCGGAGGGGCAATTGAAATATCCGAAATCCAGGAGGCTGCCCCTGTTGTCATTCAATCAGGACCATCGCGAAACGATCGGGTTGATCAATTGGAACAGCAAATCGTTGAGCTAAAATCTGAAATCGAAGATTTAAAAGCTGCCTTTGCTCAGTTCAAAGAGCAGTTTGAGTGATAGGTTTTGCAGTGGAGCCTTACTTACCAATCAGCTCCAAATCCTTACCACTTGGCTTTTGGTAAACTTTTAATTGGAATTCGGGAATCACAGCCAAGAGATGATCAAATATATCTGCCTGTATATCCTCATAAAAAGCCCAACGCGTATCTTTAGAAAACACATAGATTTCGATAGGTAGGCCTTCCGGATTAGGCTGAAGTTGGCGTACCAACAACGTCATGTCTTGATGGATCTGTTCGTGCGCCCGCAGATAGGCCAAACAATAGGCACGAAAAGTGCCCACATTCGTAAGATGACGGCCATTGATGAGCTCGTTCATATCCGATTGCTTTGAACTGTTGTATTCATGCACCTCTTCCAACTTGGAATCCAGGTAGGGTTTAAGCAGTTCGAATCGTTTAAATTTATCCATCAATTCACCATCGGCAAACCGAACGCTATTCATATCCAGATTGATTGATCGCTTTATACGACGTCCTCCAGCTTCAGACATGCCACGCCAATTTTTAAAGGAATCGGAGATCAGAGTATAAGTGGGGACCGTGGATATAGTCTTATCCCAATTCTGGATTTTAACGGTGGTTAAGGTTACATCAATGACATCGCCATCCGCGCCGCTTTTAGGCATTTCAATCCAATCGCCGACTTGAACCATGTTGTTCACCGAGATTTGAATACCAGCAACAAATCCAAGGATCGCATCCTTAAACACCAAGAGAAGTACGGCAGTAACCGCGCCTAAGCCAGAGAAAAAATAGATCGGAGATTTTCCAAACGCAATCGAAAGAATGATGATGATACCGATCAAATAGATCACCAATTTGACCGCTTGAAGAAATCCTTTGAGCGGCACCCGCTTGGCCTTATTGGTACGATTATAGAGGTCGAGCACCGCATTGAGGAAGGAATCGATTACCCAAATAAATATGAGGATCAGGTAAATATTTACCCCCATCTCAAGCACATAGACAAATTTTTCGCTGTCTGCGAAAAAGAGCTGCGCCAACGAATTGATAGCAATAGCAGGAACGATGTGCGATATTCTTTTGAAAACGTTATGCTCGATAAGCACATCATCCCAGGAGGTCTTGCTCCGCCGAATAATTGCGATCACGGCACGAACTATTATTTGCTTTGCGATCAGGTTCAAAACAAAGGCAACGGCGACAATTACAAGAATTCTCGCGACAAACATGACTACATCGATTTGAACTTGTGGGTTTCCTATATTCAGCAACCAGTTTTTAAAGATCTCTATCATAACAAATATATTTTAAACTAGGTAGTCAGGAGACAATTCTTGATGCAAGGGAATTGAGGGAATCAATTATCGCTCATAATATGCACACGCTATTGTGAACAATTCATCCCCGCGAGCTCAAGAATCTCGACCGCAATCTTGTCCGCAAGTAGCTTTCCCCGGAGAGTGAGTTGGATTCTATCCTCGTCATTTCCGCTGGCAAGACCTTCGGATTTTAAATCGAGAAAGAATGGCCTAAACGTTTCAAGTGATTGACCAGAGAAGCGCACTTCAATTTCGCTCAGTGAAATCCCCTGCCCCGTTCGAAGGCCAAATATTATGGAGTCCTCGATCAAGTTTGAGTCTGTGAGAACTTGAACTTCGCAACGATCTTCAGGCGCGACTATATTCTGAGCCAACCAAAGATTCAGATCAGCCGGGTTACTGTAACGAAGTTTTTGATACTGTGATGCCGCAGAAGGGCCAACTCCAATCCATTCTTTCATTTCCCAGGTATTGAGATTGTGAACACATTCATGTCCTGGTTTACAAAAATTGCTGATCTCGTAATGATTGTAACCCGCATCGCTTAGAATCTTCCAAGTGATTTCGTAGAGGTCAGCATCCTTCTCCAAATCCTGCTTAATGGTGCCCTCGGATAGCTTTACCCAAAGAGCAGTGTCCTCTTCAAATGTCAGACAATAAGTAGATAAATGCTCAGGATAGAGTCGACAAGCTTCAGTCAAATCTTGTTTCAAATCCTCCACCGACTGACCAGGAAGGGCGATCATCAAGTCCAGATTTACATTGTCGAATCCAGCCTCACGAATCCAGTCATAGGCTTTATAAATTTGATTCGGCCGATGCAACCGACCCAGCCCTTCCAGGAATCGATCCTGAAAACTTTGAATTCCCATAGAGACACGGGTTACTCCCAGGTCTCGAAGAACTTTCAGTTTATCTGGTTTCACCGTACTAGGCGCCATTTCAACAGTCCATTCGAGCGGTTGCTGTTGCGCGGTCTTCAGCACAGTTTCGCCTAAGCGTTGAAGGTCAGAAGCCGGAAGCAGGCTTGGTGTTCCCCCACCCCAGAAAACGGTATCGATAGGACGATCAATAGTTAGCCAATCAAGTTCTTTCTCCATACCATCGAGATACCGATCCAGCTCCGCGCGCTGAGGCTTCTCTTGATAAAAAGCGCAGAAATCGCACGTGCTAGCACAAAATGGTATGTGACAGTATAGCCCTAATCCAGTTTCACGTGTCATTAGTTCGCTCCTTCCCAATCGAGATCGACCCACACTAATCGATGGTCACTCGCATCCAAGGAGAAGGGACCATCATAAATATGAGCTTGGTTTCCGATGACCTGGAACGGAAAATCAGGACTTTTTAAAATGTAGTCGATTCGCGTATAAACATCTTCGGCTTCACAGTAATAGGTCCAACGATCCCCTCGAGAATCTTTCGCTTCTACAGCAGCAGCCACTTCTTTTTTTCCACGAAATTGAATCAGGCGTACCGGAGGGGTTGATTTGGTGTCATTTAAATCACCGAGTATGAGAAAGGGAAGTTCATCCTGTTTTTGAAGATCAAGGATCCGACTCCGACAAGCCAACGCTTCTGATCGCCTCCGATCGTTCGATTGTGGGTCGTCTTTGTAGTCCGACCATTTACTTTTAAGATGCAGCCCAAAGATTTTCCATTTGATCCCGTTTGTTTGAAAAACCACCTCCATCATGCCACGTTTAACTGGAATTTCATTTTCGAAATAGGGAAATACCATGTCAGTGTGTGCGATCAATTCTAGTGGTTTTACGCGACTTAACAATGCCACGTGGCGTTCCTTATCGGAACCTTTCGCTACAAACAAATAGGGATAGTGAATTCCAACTTCCTTTAGATCGGCTTGGAGTTCATTTAAATACAGCTCAGTACCCATCTCCTGGATGACCAAAATATCTGGGTGTGCAGAATAGATTACATATCGGAGTGCTTCTTTTTCCTCCTCTGACTTTGGAAAGTTTGGACGATATCGTCCGTCGACCCAGCGATCAACTTCGAGGTAATTGCGAACGTTGTATGTAGCCACTCGAATTACTTCCGCCTTTAAGCCATAGGTACTTAGGCATAAAAAAATAATACATAGCGCCTTACGAGCCATGCGCGATCAGGCTTCACCCTTCATGGCCGACTCCCGTTCGAGAAGAGTTGGGTGAGAATAATAAAATGCACTGTAGATTGGATGCGGCGTAAGATTGCTCAGATTCTTCTCATTAAGCTTACGCAAAGCTCCAATTAGTGACTGATACTCACCCATCGCATCTCGGGCAAAGGCATCGGCCTCGTATTCGTGTTTCCGCGACAAAATACTGAACACCGGAGTCAACCAGGAGGTGATCAATCCACTCATAATCGAAAACAATAGAAAGGCAGGTGCAATACTTGTGACGCCTTCGAATCCAAAGCCGGCATAGAACCAGGTACTCGTTGCCAAGAAAGCTATCGCCCAAAACGCAACCAACATTCCCACTGCGGACATAGCGACCATTTTAGGCACATGACCACGTTTGTAATGACCGATTTCGTGAGCAAGCACGGCTTTGAGTTCATTGATTTCGAGCTGTTCCATTAGAGTATCAAACAAAACAATGCGGCGAAATTTTCCGAATCCTGTAAAAAACGCGTTGGAGTGTCCTGAGCGTTTACTGCCATCCATCACCTCAATCGTTTTGGCGGCAAACCCCGAACTGTCTGAAAGGTCCATGAGCTGATTTTTAAGGTCTCCAGATTCCAAAGGCTCAAGCTTGTTAAAAAGCGGCATAATCAACTTGGGGTAGAGCACCATCATCGCTAATTGGAAAACAAAGATGACTACAAATCCCCAGATCCACCAATTGGAGCCGAGCCAGTCCACTAATTTCAACAACAAACAAATCAATGGGTAACCAATTACAAAACCGACGAGCGTACCCTTCACTTTGTCAGAGATCCAAAGCCTAAGTGTGCTTTTGTTGAATCCAAATTTTCCCTCCAACTTAAAGGTACTGTACCAATCAAAAGGCATATCTGGTACACTTAATACTAAAGTTACCACAACCAGGTAGCCGGCTTGGGCCCAGAGGGAAGCACTCCAGAATCCTTCAAGTGCATGCCACATCCAAGGCAAAAATCCGCAAAGAATAACCACGGCTAGAATGATGCTCCCATATAAGGAAGTAATAATGCTAAAACGCGTTTTCTCTAAAGAATAGGCCACACTCTTGGCGTAGGTCTCCTCATCCATAACACCTGCGTACGATTCGGGGATTTTCCCCGCGTTGGCGCGAATATTGCGTGCGTTAAGCAAATCTAAAACAAGTGATTTAACACTATTTAGGATCAGAAGAATAAGGAAGGTTGTCAGTAGCCAGTGCATTGTTTTAAAAATGAGCGTTTTAGGCGACCGGAGAAAGCAGCGCAAGGTTTCAAAATGAATATCTTCGCCCTTGGTTTGCCACCCCCACGTCAGCAGTCGATGACGGAAGTCCGCAATGTAGAACAACAGCAATCCAACCTTTCGGGCTGTGGAGATTGATGAATCGGAAGAATCAGTGACGCCGGAAAAGACGGCGAATGAGGCCGCTGCGATTCACTGAAAAGAATTGAAGGATAACATTGAAAAGAAGAAAGGAACTCTCACTGTGGAATTTGTGAGTAAAACTAAAAAGGACCAGTCGTTTGAAGGAGCATTAAAGAACCTCGAGGCCATAATTGAAGAATTGGAAACAGGAGATGTTCCCTTAGCCGACTTGGTAGACCAATACGAAAAAGGTACGCTCCTGCTCAAAACCTGCCATGAGCGCTTGAACGAGGCCGAATTAAAGATCGAAAAGCTGAGAGATAAAGCTGACCAACCAGTCTTTGAAAACTTTGATCCCGACAAATAAGAAACTATTGTACTCGCTTCAATACTCCCACCCACCTTACCAACGAATGTCCCAAAACGAAGATAACCCTATACTCCCAACGATACAATCTCCTGCTGATTTAAAAGCATTGGAGGAGAACCAACTGGAGCAACTGGCTCAAGAGATTCGTGACCTGATCATTGAAGTGACTGCAGCGAACGGGGGTCACATCGGACCAAACTTAGGGGTAGTAGAACTAACCATCATGTTGCACCGCGTTTTCAACAGCCCGGAAGACCCATTTGTATTCGATGTGGCTCATCAAGGGTACGTGCACAAATTGTTTACCGGCCGACAAGGGGAGGCCTTCGAAAAACTCCGCCAAACGGGAGGATTAAGTGGATTTCTAAATCGCGCCGAGAGTGAATACGACAGTTACGGGGCGGGGCACGCAGGCACAGCTCTCTCAGCGGCGCTGGGAATGGCAACCGCTCGGGATCTCAATGACACGGATGAGAATGTAGTCGCTGTCATCGGAGATGCGACTCTGACCTGTGGAATCGCTTTGGAGGCACTCAACAACATCGTTCAATCAACCAAGAAGATGGTAGTGATTCTAAATGACAATGAATGGTCCATTGCAAAAAACGTCGGAGCTATTTCCAAATATCTAGGTGAGTTGATCACCAATCCGACCTACAACCGTTTACACCACGACTTGGAAGGATTTTTGAAAAAAATGCCTGGTGGTGATTCCCTCATCCGACTCGGTGGAAAGATGAAAAAGGAAGCGAAAGACTTCTTTGTACCCTCCTCTCTATTTGAAAAGCTTGGTTTGCGTTACTTGGGACCCATCGACGGTCACGACTTTGATCTTTTGAAGAAATATCTGGAATTTGCTAGAAACTCTCCTGAGTCGGTCCTGCTACACGTAATTACTCAAAAAGGCAGAGGATACGAAATAGCCATCAATCAGCCTGAACACTTTCACGGGGCAAGTCCCTTTGATCCGGAAACAGGAAAGTCCCTTCCTTCAAAGCCCAATACTCCGCCTAATTATCAAAATGTGTTTGGCGAACACCTGAGTAAGTTGGCAAAGAAAGATAAGGATATCATCGGAATCACGGCAGCCATGCCTTCCGGAACAGGGTTGAACATCTTTCAAAAAGAAGTACCAGAACAATTTTTTGATGTGGGAATTGCCGAAGAACATGCGGTGCTGTTTGCCGCCGGATTGGCCACTAAAGGCAAAAAGCCGATCGTAGCTATTTACTCAACGTTTCTGCAACGTGCTTACGATCCAATTATTCATGATGTCTGCTTACAAAAACTTCCTGTGGTGTTTTGTATGGATCGTGCCGGACTTTCACCTAACGACGGACCTACTCACCACGGTTTGTTTGATTTATCATACCTTCGCTGTGTCCCGGATGCGGTGATTATGCAGCCAAAAGATGAGGACGAACAGGTAGATATGCTCTATTCGGCGATCCAATACGAAAGACCCACCTTTATCCGATGGCCGAGAGGAGCAGCAGTTGGAACTCCAATTAAGAATCAACCAGCCTTGGTTGAACTTGGAAAAGCTGAGGTAATCCGTGAAGGAGCAGATATTCAGTTCTGGGCACTCGGTCCTTGGGTGGAAGACTGCAAGCGATTAGCCCCCATCATCGCAGAAAGGTTTGATGTTAGCGTTGGAGTTGTAAATGCACGCTTCGCCAAACCACTCGACCAGTCGTTACTCAAGAAACAAGGCAATCGAGCCAGCCTGATCGTTACCTTTGAAGACAACGTAATTCAAGGCGGATTCGGAAGTGGCGTTTTGGAAGCCTTCAACGAATTTAACTTAAAAGGGTCTGTTCTTAGAATCGGTTGGCCCGACAATTTTGTGGAACACGGTTCTTCGGTAAATCAACTCAGGTCAGAAAACGGACTGGATGATGCATCGATATTAAATAAAATTGAAGACCGTATCAGGGATTTGCTAGGGATTACTCATACCGATACCTTTAGCTCCGCAGGTATAGACTAATTCATATTTTCTAAATTTTAGGAATAAATTTTTGTTGAATAATAGATTATAAAATTAAAAAATGGTAATAAATATTGTACCTGAATCTTGCCTTTTATCAATGTTCCGAAATGGAATGTGATTTGAAGTAAGGTAGTTATCGAACATACAAGAACATCATACCAAACCGTATATGAGTTTATTTTCTACTCGCCTGCGCATCATTCTGGAAAAGAATGGTATAAATCAGGTTGAGTTGGCAAAGCGCACCAACTTGACGCCGTCACAAGTACACAATTATCTTCATCATAACTTCAGATCTATCACGAAGGAGCATCTTGCTGCCATCGTAGCTGAATGTTCAGAGGATAATAGTGAACGAGCCGAATTGGCTAAGTCTTATCTATTAGATGTCACCCCCGAATCAGTTAAGAACTACCTGAAAATAACTCCATTGGAAAAACCTCAGGAGGACCAGTATTGGTTATTTGAAGTCGATCGACTTCCTGCGGCATTTAAGAAGGAGTTCGAAAAATTGTACAAAATGTGTGCTGAATCCGCAGAGGCTCGTGATTTCACGAAGGACTTCACATCTAGCCTGGCTGTAATACTGAAAAAGCCACAATACTTACCTGTCAGAAAAGTTAAGGGATAAGGCCTAACAGTTCCATTTCAATGACGGGCCTCAGGGTCCGCCATTTTTTGTACCTTCGGGAATTCACTTTATACCTATGAAGGATGAAGAATCAGAGCGAAGAGTTGCGTTTTGCAGACCGTTGATTTTCCTCCTACCCATTGATTCGCTTGAACTAGATGAAAGACCTTCCTAATCCACCCGACCCAGAACGCGTAAAATCATACCTACTCAATTTACAAGACAGCATATGCGGTGTGCTCAAAGAAGAAGATGAGGTTCTCGCAATAAGAGAGGATAACTGGCTGCGAAAAGAAGGAGGCGGAGGTCGAAGCCGGGTGCTTCAAGGGAACGTGATTGAAAAAGGAGGAATCAATTTTTCCGATGTTTCGGGAAATGAATTGCCCGCCTCAGCTACCACCAATCGACCTGAACTCATTGGTTGCGAGTACAGAGCCATGGGGGTCAGCCTCGTAATCCACCCGCTCAATCCCTTCGTTCCGACTACGCACGCAAATGTCCGATTTTTTTATGCCGAACGGGAAGAAGCAGAACCCATTTGGTGGTTTGGTGGCGGATTTGATCTAACTCCGTATTATGGTTATGATGAGGATGCCATTCATTGGCACCAGACAGCAAAAGATGCATGCGATCCTTTTGGACCCGAACGCTATTCTGATTACAAGATATGGTGTGACGATTACTTTACCCTGCCCCACAGAAATGAACAACGAGGTATCGGTGGATTGTTCTTTGATGATTTTAGTGAAGAGAATTTCGATTTTGGATTTAATCTGATAAAAAGTGTTGGGGATCATTTTATCCCGGCATACATTCCCATAGTTCAAAAACGAAAAAACGAACCATGGACTGCAGAGCAAAGAGAATTCCAATTATACCGACGCGGCAGGTATGTAGAGTTCAATCTTCTATGGGATCGAGGCACCAAGTTTGGTATTCAAACGGGAGGTCGTACTGAATCTATCCTGATGTCGCTGCCACCTTTGGCACGCTGGGAATACGATTGGAATCCGATACCTGGAACACGTGAGGAAGATCTGTATGCCAAATACTTGCAACCTCGAGACTGGCTAGGCCTGGCCAATAAAGATTGATTTTGTTTGGCAAAACAAAACCACCCTCCTTTCCTAAACTGCTACTTTGGAAATGATCCACCCGATGAATTATAGAGAACGATTTTTAGCTGCTGCGCGTTGCCAACCCGTTGACAGAACTCCTGTCTGGCTCATGCGGCAAGCGGGCCGATCCCTGCCAGAATATCGTGAACTAAAACAGCGTTATTCTTTTTTGGAGCTCGCACAAACACCCGAGTTAGCTGTCGAGGTGACACTCCAACCAATCCGAAGATTTGATTACGATGCAGCCATCCTTTTTAGTGACATTTTGGTAATTCCGGAAGCAATGGGTCAGCCTTACTCTTTCCGCGAAAAGGGTGGAATTGAAATGGACTTTGCAGTTCGTACCCGTTCCGACATTGATCGCCTCACCATAAATTCGGTGACGGAACGTCTAGATTATGTAAGAGCAGCGATAGAAATACTTCGAGGAGAACTATCCGACCAACGAGCCCTGCTAGGATTTGCAGGGTCTCCATGGACCCTTGCCACCTACATGGTAGAAGGCGGTTCTTCAAATGACTATAAAGTTGTTTTGGATATGTATCATAATAACCGCGTCGATTTTAAGGTCCTAATGACAAAGATCACCGACGCACTGATCGAATATTATAAAATGCAAATCAAGGCTGGTGTGGACGCGGTACAAATTTTCGACTCTTGGGGCGGAATCCTAAAAGGTGATGATTACATCGATGGATCTTTAAAGTGGATGAGTAGAATAATCGAAGCCATCAGCGATGATATTCCAGTTATTCTATTTGCAAAAGGTTGCGCCGGACACATGCCACAACTTTGCCAAACTGGGGCTCAAATCATAGGTTTGGATTGGACAGTGGATATAGGAGAAACGTCCAAAGAGATTCCTGACCACATAGCCATACAAGGAAACTTAGATCCTATGATTTTAAACGGATCACCAGATGTTACCCGCAGAGAAACTCAAAGGATATTGGATTCAATGCGCGGAAGACCTGGACACATTTTTAATCTAGGACATGGTATCGACAAGGATGCCAAGTTAGAAAATGTCGAAGCGCTTCTCGAAACAGTAAGAGGCGACTCCTGATTTAATTCAGCGCGCTGGATTTACAATTACAGAACTGATGGTACCCACAAAGGGGGCTAGCTCATTCTCAACGCTCAAATTTTCGACACTGTTGTTAATTACTATCGCTTGTCCTAAATATTCTCGGTCGGTATAAAGAAATACTTCTGCAGCCCCTTCTATACGGATAGAGGCGACGCTGTTATCCCAACTTCCTGCAAGACCTTTATTAATGACGGCTAAGTCAGCTTCAGTAAACCCGGTGGTAAGCACAATTTGATTTCCTCTAAATCCTGGTTGGTCAAATAAATGAACACGGGAATTTCCTTGTCCCGAATTGACAGCTTGAGGAACCGAAGCTCTGGCCGAATCAATGGGAGGTGGTGAAACCGGAGCTGGATAAGAAACATTTGGTTGGCCCAGGGAATAATCAACCGCAGGACCTGGATCACCATAGACCGCATAATCACCTCCTCTGGCTGGCGCGTAATTATGCTCATCCACTATTCCTTGGAGAACTTCGATCGAGGAAATGCGATTATTATAGTGACGCATAGAGCTAATACGGCTAAAATCGATCATGTCTCCGTGAACAAATATTCTATCGCCACC
>Ga0209403_10001803_pt1 | contig 26900 bp, 22 predicted proteins | sample ArcticOcean_MG_C_8_FD_187440 | JGI IMG/M metagenome (GOLD analysis project Ga0209403, IMG submission 187440) | Marine microbial communities from western Arctic Ocean - ArcticOcean_MG_CB11_86 (SPAdes) (version 2) | ecosystem: Environmental > Aquatic > Marine > Oceanic | place: Arctic Ocean... | reverse complement strand
CATGCGGAAAATGCAGCAGGCTTAATTAGTGCGGCAATGTGCCCGGGTGATGGCGGCGGTGCAAATATTTATGCCCCACCTGCGGCGGATCCAACTATGGGTTTTCTGTTTGTGCCTTCGGCCAACAATTGTAGCTGGCAACGGGTTATTCCTGGTGAAGAAGCGGATGCTAGAATTGCCGAACCTACTGGAACTACTTTCGCCGCTTATGCTAATGGTCCTGGAGCGCGACGACCGCGTCTCGATTCTGGCCTACCATATGTAAAGCCACCCTATAGCACCATTACTGCTTATGATATGAATACTGGCGAGATTGCCTGGAGAATTCCAAGCGGCGAAACACCGGATCGCATCCGCAACAATCCTGCATTAGAAGGGATTGATGTTGGTGATACTGGAAGCGGTAATGCCCCTTCCATGGTGACAACGGCAACCATGCTAGTCTATTCAGATATGGATCACGACGGTGAGACTGCTCTTCTTTATGCCATTGATAAAACCACTGGCGAACAACTAGGTCGTATCGAAGTACCAGCACAAAGCCGATACGGTATGAGTTCCTGGAAGCATGATGGCCATCAGTACATCATCTTACAAACAGGTGCCAAGCTAACAGCGATGGCCTTACCTGCGGCGTCTGCGGTTAGTTCGGCTCACTAGTCTAAGAACTCCTCTAATAGGGGAAAAATTATTAACTCAAATGGAAAAGGGCGGCATGATTAATAATCATGCCGCCCTTTTCCATTTAAAGTAGAACCTATTTACTTAGCTATCTATTTAATCTTCTGTTTTAATTTTAAAGTCATTACCTAATGCCGGATTAATATAACTGTCTGACAATACACGATCTGGATCTGGTCGTACGGATAGATAGTCGACATGAACCGGCACCTCTAACCAACCATGGGGCGTGCCCGCCGGAATAATAATGATGTCACCTTCCTTGACATGTTTTGCGATCCAATCTCCAACGATCACCCCACTACAAGAAGGGCCATTAAGCACATTAGTGACATTACCGTCTGGTGCAGGTTCGTTACCATTTAAGATAGTTCCACCCGTTACGAGCGTCCCTGAACCTGAGGCGATGTAATAAGTTTCGGTCTGAGCATAATGCATGATACCGCGCGCGTTACTATTACGGTTGCTGCTGGTGACACCGCAAGGTCGCTCAGGATTCGGTGCAGACTGGCCGCTAGCTCTTTCAACTGCGCCGCGATGAATAATTCCAACCGAGAGATTTAGCTTGCCGATATTACGGCTAACAATTTGTCTGTCTACACCTGGTAATTCGTTCACCATTTGCCACTGCTCTTCAGTAATGTAAGTTGCGTAAGTTTCATCGTCCTGTGCAACTGCTGTTAATCCGGCAATGGCTACATGTAAAGCAAGAATGGATTTTGTAAATTTCATCATGGTTTACTCCTTATTATTATCCGTTGAGATTTATATCAGACCTGATTAGCTTAGCCCACACTCTTTTTTCTTGCTAGCCAGAATTCCAAGTAATACGCTCATTTTTGAAAATCATTACAATCTGCCCATTCATAAGACCAGCCAATGACTAACTGTGCGACCACGATCTCACAGGTTTAGCTATAACATGATCTTCTAAGTAACATTGAAGTTCACTTAATAACAAAAATTACTGATTTTAAGGAACGCATAAATTTTAAATTCGATTAATTTGAACTAAAAAACAAAAGCTATTATCTTTTAGAAATAGTTATATTTTTAATTTCAGTAAATCCATCCAGTATTAATTAGATAAAACCTAACCATCAGAGCTGAAGCTTTATACCTCCGTTAATAACAAAACCATCAAGCGGGGCAAAAATATCCGCAAAAACTGGGTTACCGCGAGATCCTGAATAAACAGAATCAAAGCGCGTCTGACGCGTATCAGAAAAATTTTCAAAATTAAGAAAAAATGAGAAATTTTCTTTAAATAGTTTTTCTATCATTAAACCAAATACCCAGAAGTCTCTACTTTTTCTTCCGTCGTTCAATAACTGTTGGCCATAATAATATGCTTCGACCCCAATTCTGATATCGTCTTCTCTTTCATAGACAAATACATTATTGATTCGATCTTTAGGCATCAAAGTAATACTGTTGACTTCGATAGCTCCATGTTCTTGTACATCAGCATGGGTATAGCCAAAAACATATTTAAAATCATTCCATCTCCAGACTGCACTAATTTCTGAGCCTTGAGTATCTAAATAGTCATCCGGCTGTCGGTAAGCATATTGCTTAGGATAAAATTCTATCAACCTTATAGGGTCTTCTACCCGGGTATAAAAAAGTAATAAATTAAGATCTAATGACAGATCATTACCAAATTCGAAAGTTTGATTTATATCAATATTAAGCCCGGCGGACGTCTCTGCATCCAATAGCTTTGAATCTATAGGCATCAATCCGCGAAACTGAATCATTTCAGCCTCCTCACTGAAAGGCGTAGGCTCTTTGTACCCTAGCCCGCCGCCAAAGCGCAGAGAAGTTTGAGCAGAAGGTTTGTAAAGCAGAGAGACCCTCGGAAGTAAAAAATCCCCATAGTCAGCTGTTGAATCGACACGCAAACCACTTTCAATAACCCATTGGTCACTAAAGGCAAAAGTACCTTGAAAAAATGCACCCATAGTCTGACTATTAAAGTCCAGTGCTAAGTCTGCTACCAAAGGTCTCGAAAACTCATCATGATCAAAATCTTCAGTCCACAAATTGAGTCCAGCAACCCATTCCAAGGCCTCGGATGCCACCAGAATATGGACCTCACTAAAGCTTGATACTTGTGTACCGGCAAAGGAAAACTCTGGCACATTAAGATCTCTTTGATAATGATTTATACTGTTTCGAAAGACAAATTCATTGCCAGAAAGCCATTGAGAGGAGTATTCAATTTGTGTTGATATACGTTCAGTTGAGCTCTTTTCAAAATAAGCTGGGCTAATACGATTACCCTTAATGTAATCCATATCGCCACCAATACGATCTTCAACAACTGCGTTAATCCCAAATCTCAATTCACTGTTAGGTCCTTCGAGAAACAGGCGAGGGTTAAATGTCCAACGTTCGAATTTAGGAATCGCACTGAAACCGTTATCCGCTGGATCATAAGCATTGCTCTTGTTATATGAAGTAAATAAGCTCGTGCCCACACTCTGACCCATCGAAGAAAAGAAACCGCTCGCATCAATACCTCCGGCGGAAGTTGCATTTAACAATAATGAGCGCTCAGGCTCTGTCCCAGGCTTTTTGGTGATGAGGTTAACGAGTCCAGCTATCGCTCCACCACCATACAAAGTTGAACTCGAACCTTTTATCAACTCTACCTGTTGCAAGTCTAGCGGCGCTATCTGCAATAACCCCAGGCCTCCAGAGAAGCCACCATAGAGGGGCATGCCATCACGTAAAATTTGTGTATATTTACCATTAAGTCCTTGAATTCGAATACTGGAATTAAAACTAGTTGCAGATGTCTGTTGTATATGAATACCCGTGGTTTCATTTAGCAACATACGAATGTCACCAGGTTTCATATTAGCTTTTTCATTGATTTCCTCAATGCCTAACACTTCAACTCTGGTAGGTTGTTGTTCAAAGCTGCGGCGATTTCGAGTAGAAGCGATAACAATTTCTTCTAGATCATACTCCGGCTCACTATCCTGTGCTTTTATAAAAGAAGAAAATGTGATTGTGGGAAGTACAATACAAAAGGACAACCAAAAATATTTCATTTGAATTAGAATCTGCTTTTTGTATTTGTAAATTTTTTAAATGGGGTTAAAAATTAAACATATGGTGAGCATACTTTCTGCCTCTATGCTTAATTAATATAATAATTGATCTACTATTATAGCTAAATTTATTGAAAATCGCCCGCGAAATCAGTATTAGATATTGGGCCAAGGGAATAAGTCTACTGGCGGGACGTCTAGGTTAATTTCAACCCCTCGCGCCATAACATAGCTCGGTTGCAGCAGAGCTGAGATGTCTTCTAAAGGATTGCGGCTGGCGGCAATAATATCAGCATCCTTGCCTGCTTCAATTGTGCCGGTAATATCGGTTATGCCAATAAGTTCGGCTGCATTTACCGTTGCAGAAACAAGAATTGCTCGTTCAGGCATTCCTGCTTCATTCATTAACACTGCCTCATAAGCATTAGTCCCGTGGTCGTTAACGCCTGCGTCAGTGCCAAAAGCAATCTTGACGCCTTTTTCATAGGCAGTCCTGAGCGCAGTTTTCATGATGGGTCCAACTTCCAAAGCTTTCTGTCGTACTTCAGGTGTATAGAAATCAGGACGTTCGGTTGCGATTCGCTCGACTGTATGGCCAGCAATCAAAGTGGGAACCAAATAGGCGCCGGTAGCAACGAACAAATCTGCAGTCTCTGCATCAAGATAGGAACCATGTTCAATTGAATCAACTCCTGCACGTAATGCCGCCTCCATGCCGATTTTTCCATGAGCATGAGCAGCCACTTTCCGGCCCATTGCATGAGCTGCCTCCACCAAGGCGATCTGTTCGTCATCAGTAAATTGTTGCCCGGTACCAGTTGCCGTCATACTCAGTACACCACCGGTGGCAACATACTTAATGTGGTCCGCACCAAACTTCACCTGTGTTCGCACTGCTTTGCGACACTCAGCAACTCCATCACAAACGCCCGAATGGGGATGAGGAAATATATCATCACGGAACCCACCACCATCACCGTGGCCTCCAGTTGGTGTAATTCCTTGACCAGAGGCTCTTATCCGCGGCCCCATAACGACACCTTGATTGATCGCATCCCGCAGAGCGAAGATGGCATTTCTGGAACCACCCACATTCCTGATTGTAGTAAATCCCGCCCGCAGTGTCCTCATGCTGTACTCTACACCCATTAGAGCGCTTAGTTCGGAAGAACGAGTAACCCGTATCTCTCGGCGGTTTGGTTCTTGCTGACTAAGAATATGAGTATGGGAGTCGATTAACCCAGACATGACGAATTGGCCTTTTAAGTCAATTACTCTCGCGCTAGCAGTACCGCTAATCTGACCTGGTTCGACATAGCCATCGCGCACTTCAATAATTAAATTATTTCTGACGATAATACTTTGTTCGGTCCGCACTTCTTCACGAGCATCTGCCAATAAGGTTCCCGCATGAATTATTTTCCATTCATCGGATACTTGCGCCAACAAATTGGAACCGAGCATAATTGTGAGAATTGCAGTAAATAAAGTTAGGAATTTTCTTATCATGATTTTCTCGCTTATCGCATTCTTCTATTGAAGATTTTCATATAATTTTGTTTGTTCGAATATTCTAAAATGTTGCTTGTAGACTCAATACATAATCAGGATGAATTCGCCAATCTTGAAAATCTATTCTGTTGATAACACCGTCCGCAATATTGCCGTCATAAAATGTTTTATTAAAAGTCCGACCATCATCATTCAGAAAATGCGCTCCAGCAAAACGGACTTTTACACTCGGCGTGAAATTGTACTCTACAAATGCAGTGCCCAAGTGAATTTCGAAGTCTGTGACCTCAAATAATGACACATCTTGGCGTAGCCATCCGCTGCGCCGATGGGCATTGAATCCATACGCCAGATTTGTACCCTCAACATCATGACGGTAACTAATTTGGAAGTAATCGGGAGTCGAAAATCTAAGCCTGCGCTTTGCTCCAGTGAAGGGATCGTTTATCTCTGACTCTTCATGGGTATACGAGAAAGTTAATACCGCGGATGGCAGTCCAATAAAACCAAAACGCGTATTAAGATTAACTTCAAGATTTTTTCTCCAGCCGGAACCAATATTCCCAATGCCAGAGTCATCGGTATCGATCAATATTTTATCAATATGATCAGAAACATCTTCATACAAAGCCTTTAACTCAATTGAGCCAGCATCATTAACAAATCGATGCTCATAGCCAAGTGACAGCGACCAGCTCGATTCTGGCTCGAGGGTTGGGTTACCGAAGTTAATCGTATCATCATCGACATTGCGGCTAGCAATAAAGTCATTAAGGTTTAGCTGACTTACCGTGCGCTCTGCCAACAACCTAACCTGATCAGCTGGAGTCAAATCGTAACGAAGTTCTACACGCGGTTTTAGATAGCGAAAACTACGCTTATTGGCTTGACCTTCACGGTCTTGAAAAATTGTTGAGTATTCTTCAGTCAATGCTGATTGCAGGCTGAGCTTTTGAGTCAAGAGAATGCTATGAGTAATAAATAGCTCATAACGATCTTCTTCGACGATGGCATTTTGCAACGGATCATTATTAAAGGCAAAGGTTCTATCCAGCGTATTGAAAGCAGCTTCGGCGCCGTATTCTAAGGTATGTCTACCAATTACACTGGTCATGGCGGAGCGCATAATGGTTTCGCCTTCATCATAATCGGCAAAACTGGAAAACAAGCGCGACGTTAGGTTGTTCCCAGTGATATCTTGAATGATTTCATCATCGTTTTCAGTTCGGTTCACTACGAACATAGTTTTTAGTCGACCAAGATCACGAATTTCGAACTCGAAGTCACCGCCAAATTCAAATTCCTGATTAACACGATCTATGTCACCCACCTCTATTGCATTGGGGGTTCGAACACCGCCGGCTCCGATCAAAAACTGATCCTCGTGCCGATCATGCAAATTTTCGTTATCAGAATAAAGCCCATTCAATTGCAGAATGGCGCCATTTTGAAATTCATAGCCGACAGTACCGGTGATTATATGATTAGCACGGGTTTGTGCATCAAATAGAGATCGAAATTCTCGGTGTGTTCGATCAGCATTCAAGATATCTTCATCAACGAGATTAAGACGAGGACGAGTCTCATACTGATAACTAAGCCCAAATTCTAGTGGTCCACGATTAGCATTATAAGAAGCAAGAACTCCCGGTTCCGTCGACATGCCGTCGACATCAGTGACACCCACTTCCAATAAACTGGAAGAAGAATTTTCTGCGCCTTCTTGCAGGATCACATTGTAAATAATTCCTTCATTACGGATATCAAGACCTTCGGCATTACCGCGAATTAGTTCAATGCGTTCCACCTGCGTTGCCTGAATTCGCGCAAGTGCGGTAGACATATTATTGATCTTGCCAGACATCCGGCGCCCATTAATCAACACCTGCGCAGCTGAAGCTCCAAATCCACGGTTGTTGTTTTCCCTCTGCCCACCACGTCGGCGAAGAATAGTTTCGCCTCCGGGTATGTTACGAATCATGTCTGCTAGAGTGACAGCATTGTATTGAGCAAAATAGCCCAATTCATAAATTACAGTGGATTCGTTCTGTTCCTGTGCGACCAACGGTACTGACAACCCTAGTAATAAAACCAAGAAACCAGCCTTAGTAGACAGAAACGGTGAAAAGGAGATTATTTTATTAGTATTCATGTAAGAAGAAAACGTAGTGAGGTAGCGCAGAAATAAGGCCGGGGGTCGACTGCAGACATTGAAATCTACTCGCTATAATTAATGGCCTGATCTCAGGAACTGGGGGTATCTTATCGAAGAGGTATATGATTGGAAACCAAATGCCATGATTTGTTACTTCTGTAAGCTCTAATATTCAACTCGATTTCACTCGACCCTCATTGGACTCTCTCTGGACAACTAGCCATGACACAGATAGTTTACCTCATCCACTATTAATCAGCGTGCCATATAAGAAATCTAACCGGAGAATAGTATGACTCAGCGACGAAAGTTTCTTAAGTTTTTAGCAGCTTAATTCTAATAAAGAAATAAATAATTAACGGACTAATCCGCTAATTATTTATCCTCATACAATCAAAATTCCACTCTCACACCTAGCTCTATTGCTCTCCCCGGGGCTGGAGCAAAATCTTTCAAGAAAGAACTATGATGACGAATAGTCTCATCAAGCAAGTTGGTTCCACGAAAAAACCAAAGAGTTTCAAAACCATTCCCTTCAACATGATAATCGGCATAAAAACTCAACAAATTATAACTCTCGCTTTTCAATTCATTAAACCCTACATCTGTCTGATCTTTTGCTTTTGACCAAAGCAGCTTAGTTTGCCAGTGCACATGTGAATGACGCCACTCCATACCTATTCGCAATGGTGGAATTCGAGGCACATTTCCGCTATGACTGAATTCGGCATCCACAAAATCACTGAATAAGATTAGTTCCGAAAGATGATCATCGATACGGTAAAATGGAATATTCATCTTTGCTTCGAAGCCTTTAAAGAGAGCGTCTTCTTGCAAATAATTCGATAGCACTACACCATCTTGGAAATTATCAGAATCAGATAAGTAGATGTAATCTACAATATCGTTATAAAAAATATTAAATTCACCAGTAACGTTGCCAAGATGACGGCGTATACCAATTTCGAAGTTGGTAGACTTTTCTTTATCGGCGTTAGGGTTTCCAATTTCAATTCGTTGTGTAGCCGCATGTTGCACTAATAAATGCGAAGGCAAAGTAGAGCAACTAGTATCAATATTAGAATATAGCTCCTCTACCGTTGCGGATCGCTGAGAGTGAGCTGCTGACATAAGAAAATTAACTTGATCATTTACACGCCAAATAGCCGAACTACTGCCGCTCCAACTTGTTTCTTCATTGCCGCAATGGCCTCGGGTTTGGTCTAGCTTTCTTTTTTCAGCTCTTGCACCAAATTCATAAATCACTTTGTCTGTATTGATACTGTATACAGAAAAGAGCGCCGAACTATCAATGTTTGTTCGGGGCACAAATGCTTCCGCACCCACTGCACTGAAATTGCGATGAGAAAACTGAACACCGACGACCGCTTCGTGATTTTCTTGGGCCGCAAGGTGAAAAGCAAACCTCCCTTCAAGCCCATCTTGTTTAAACAAAGTGCCTATCTTGCCTGTGGATTCCACTTCAGCATGTTGATAATCAACAGAGCCAACCCGCCCATGAATCTCATTGAACCAGCCTGTTAGAGGAAGTACTAACTCAAAATCTGCTCGGTCTTGTTCCATGACGATCCGAATATTTTCTTCTAGATGATCTACTTCCACTTCAGCTTCTTCATCATGGTCGTCATGCCCATGACTGCCCGGAGGTATACCATATTCATTGCGCAATGAATTTAAAGAAAAACCTATATAGCCTTGATCAAGTATCCATGATGCACCCAGGGTTTTTACATCAGCACGAGCTGAACTGTTACGAATCTTACCTTTGCTTTCAAGTAGCTCTTCTAACTCTTCTGCATCGTTTATATCAACACGCATAGGATCTAAAGCAAAATCTGGAATTTCAACATCATTACTATCACGATATACGCCATCAATATGCCAAGCAATCTGAGCAGTCGAGCCCTCTAGCTTTAACACACTTACCTGTTGGTCTGACGCGCTATTGTTACGGGATTCAATAAGGCCAGTTACAGAATCTGGTAATCGAGTAGGTATGCGATTATCGATCACATTGACCACACCACCAATAGCACCGTTGCCATATAGTAGTGTAGAAGGCCCACGTAACACTTCGATGCGATCCGCAAGCGCGGGCTCCAAGCTGGTTGCATGATCCGCACTAATAGCTGAAGCATCAATGTTCCCAATACCACCTTGAAGTACTTGAACACGGTTGGCGCCTTGACCGCGAATTACGGGCGATCCAACACTAGGTCCAAAAGAGGCAAGATTAATTCCGACTTGACCTTGTAAAGTTTCACCTAGAGTAGAACCTATTCTCTCTCGAAGTTGTTCGCCAGCAAGAATATTTACTGGAAGTGCCGTCTCTGCGCGACTTCGATGCAAAGTAGAAGTAACAATAATTTCTTCTAAACTCTCCTCAGCGTGCTCAAGCTCGACAGGACCCTCTGCCGCAAACACTGCTTGTGTATCCAGCGTCACGATGCTCGCTAAGTTAGTAAATACAAAAAAACTAGATAATTTAAAATACATATAGAAACAACCCCTGAATACATTCTGTAATAACGCTCTAGGCTAAAAACGATCTGATAATTAGTTAGTCATGCGCTGCAATTTAGAATTGTATGGTCGAAGATTTTTATTAAATTGAAAATAAGAAAAATAACTAGGCAATAGAAGATTAGTTTTCTGATATAGAGACAATTACTGCAAATGCTGAATCTATACCTACAAGAACTAGTCCATAATTAGACGTGAACAGGAGGAGACCGAGCAGATTGATGGGGGCTTCTAAGAATGGTCGCGAAAATGAGTCGATTAAATATATAACATTCGCATAAAACTTTAAATCTTCTAGTTCTTCTGCCAACAAGGCATCATCACTAAAATTTGTTTTCAGACATAGTTCACAATCAGCTGAAGGTTCGAATTTACCTTGATGGCTATGAGCCAATGCCAAGCTTTGCACAAAAAAAATCAGCAGGCAGAAAGAAACACATTGCAATAAATAAGCAACATTGTACCGATGACGATAAATCGAAAAATTGCTGATCATGGGTTTCTTTGTGACACCAAATTATTAATTAAAATAGATATCTTGGCGTCAATCTGTATGCGCCATAGCCCAAACAATTGTTAGCCAGCTACCCAAACAATCCAATATTCACTACTGATCAAAATAATTGCTAGGCTTCCAGCTAAAAAATATGCAAATTTTTGTGACGATTTTATTGATTGGGCGGGACAACTACTTCCCTGTTCGTAATTTTTTGTTGGATAAAATATTTTCCAACCGGCTAAACCGAAAAACAACACCGCTAATGCGATGATAAACGGTTGCATCGGTTCGACTACCATAAGCCGGCTCATCCAAGCACCACTTAAGCCAGTAGCAATTAATGCAAAAGGACCTAAACAGCAAATACTCGCTGTCACAGACGCCAGTAGACCGGCGGTAATGTAGTGGCTCGAACTAATTTTTTTGCTTTCAGATACTTCCAAGAAATACTCCACTAATTGCCATACAAGAAAAACTTCTTAAGTAAATTAGTTTGATTCTGCAATTTTAATTGATGAGGGGAACCCAACATTCGTTGTTGCAGCGATCATCGCTGCTGTTTCCACCATTGCTGTTGCATAAGTGACGGTAGCTAGTTTTTCATCCAAGTCTACTTCGACTTGGCTTACACCTTCCAAAGCTCTTAGTGAGTTGCGCACGGCAACAACACAACCTGGTCAGGTCATGTTCTCAACATTTAGCACAATGCGATCTTGCCCTTGTTTCAGTTCTTGCGGCGCATCACCATAGGCGAAACCTCCCAATAACAATAGAAACGCAAACGAACTTATTTTAATTGCCTTGCTAACAAATAATTTTACCCTATACATAAATTACAATTCCTCATACTAATCTTCAATTCTACTTTTATCTTTCTCAAAAGAATTCTATGCTGCCCCAGCACAACATGCACACCCGGTAGCTTTGCTTGTCATTACTGTTTCCGCAGCCTTAATATTCTGTTCCGCAGTGCGTCTAGTCACAGCGGCGTCAGACGAGCTCGCAACAGACATTTGGTCAGGTTTGCTTAGCGCTATTTCTTGGCCAAAATAACCGGTATAAATTTGATATTGGTGCTGCGCTATATCAGTCGGTACACGAATAGTATTGGCATTCAGAACCTGTACATCGGTAATAGTTGCCCCATCACAAATCACCACGGCCTCTCCTGCATTGGGTAAGTTAGTAATTTGCCAACTTGTTGCCTGACCCGCAGCACCTCTGTCCCCAACATAGGTACCAATATGAAGTACGCCACTGTCTTTATCATTCCATGCGATGTCGACGCCCAGGTTTGGATAATCCACACCCTGTAGTGTTGGCGCGCTGTATTTATCCATATGTTTAACCTTAAAAACATCAACCCAATTACCTTCGGCAATTTCACTAATCATTAGCCGAGCGGCACTTTGGCCCCGAGGCCAAGGTTCACCATTATTGAACCACCAACCAAATTTGTCCATGTCTTCACCAAACCATCTAGGCTCAGAATTACGCTCTGCCGCTGCACTAAGACGTGAGACAGCAGTATGGTCACCAAGCGCCTTGGCCAATACCAAGCCAAATGAGTCAGCCGATATTTCTCGTTTAGGATCATGCCAACCATTACTTCTCGCGGTGGCTTCATATAGCTGGGTAGCGACCTCAGGAGATTGCGGCATAAGATAAAAGGCTGTAGTACTTCCGCCACCGGCTGTTCCGGGTAGATTTACCTTGAATTCCGCCAAGGGGTCATAATACAAAGTCATCCATTCGACCTGGTTCTGATCGCTGATGCTCATATAGTTATCCTTCATGAATTCTATCCAGTTCTCAAAAGTGCCATGAGCGTTTGTCACTCCTAGCTGATCAGATAGATACATCCCGAGACCGGCAGCGGAGTTACAAAGCGGCCATATCTTCGTGTTCTCGCATTGTGGGCCTTCGGGATGGGCAGTATATTGATTGTGCAAATGCTCTACAATTCTCGGCTGAGTCCATTCAAACATCTCATTCTCGAAGCCGGCGATCTGCCAGGGTTTCTCCCACTTGTCGTCGCCAGAGACGTATTTGTAAATAGACAAGACCAAATTTAACCAGCCACGAAAAAATAAATTGCCATCAGCCCCTATAGGATCGGGTTGCAACCCCCAAGGTTCAACACCATTTGCAGTCCAGCCAGGGGAATCATAATTCCCTCGAACACGTTCCGGCCATGACTGATAACCAGGTGCATTCAAGGGGCCATAGTTTTCGCGGTCGGGGCTTGGGCCTATAAAGGTATTCCAATCAATAGCTGCCCAGTAAGACGTATGCCTTGTCGCCAGCTCATCCATAATACGCGTATAGACTTCTCGCCATGCTGGAGTTTGATCCGCCATAAGCATTATTGGGAAGCTGGAATCTGCGAGATCAAAACGAGGATAGCTCAGCATGGGGGCCGAGGTATATTGGTCCCACCACGGATGCGGGCCTTTCCCATCATCTGTCCAGTCAATCTCACCCCGGGGCAAATTAATTCCCCAGGGGCGGGCAATATTTTCACTATATCCCCAATCATCTTCAGTGGTTGCCTTTTGCCACATAAAACGCATCCAGCCTTTGGTTCGTTCATTATGTTTAGGATAAAAACTGGGAGTGAATTTATGCGTGGCAATATCCAAAGATTCTGAACTGGCGCATGCGCCAAGGCTCGCAGCTCCACTCATCACACTTGCAGTTTTTAGAAAATTCCGCCGAGATTTAGAAATTGTTCGTGACATTTAGACATCCATTCAAAAAAATTAATGCTTGACGCTAGATACTGCCATTATTCAGGTATTCTTGCACTCTAGAACTGAATTGCTCATCAGAATAACTTCCTTACCCAAATTGAGAGATTGTAGTGCGATGCAACAGCCGATCATATCCGTCATAACCACCAGTTGCTTTGTGCAATACACTGCGGTTGTCCCACATCACTAACATGTTTTTCTCCCACTTGTGGCGATAGACAAACTGTGGCGAGCTCTGATAGTTATTAAGCTCAAGCAAAAGCTGTTTGCTCTCATGCGGTTCAAGTTCTTCGAATCCCTGGATATATCCTGCTGTTGAATAGATTGCCAACTTACCGGTTTCTGTATGGGGACGAATTAGCGGATGAGCCTGAGTTTTATTGGCTTCGTCTGAAACAACAATATCCATACTGCGCCCTGCATTTTGTTCTTTTTTGTAGCTGTAAACACCTTCGGGAGAATAGGCAGAAACAGCTGAATGAATGGCTGTGAGGTCTTTAACTTTGTTCTTAAGTGCAGCAGGAAGCTCATCATAGGCTTTATGTTGATTCGCAAAAAGCGTATCGCCGCCGACTGGAGGAATCTTAATCCCATATAAGCAAGTACCAATTGGTGGCTTAGCCTGGAAGCTCCAATCGGTATGCCAGTTCTCGGCAAACAGAGAAGTTTTTTCGTTCGCATCGCGCCTTATGGCTGCTATGTGATTGTGTTCTTTAATGGGGTCAAAGAAGGGGTCCTCTCCGAAATTGCCGAAGCTTAGCGTGAATCGCTCGAGGTCGCCTGAATTCAGTACCTGCTCTGGGAACACCAAGACATGGTACTGCAACCAAGCTTGGCGAATATCCGTCACTGTCTTTTCGGACAATTTTAAAGACAAATCAACACCAGTTATTACCGCTCCACAAGGAGCGTCGACAGGTCTTACTTCTACCATGAGCTACTACTCAATTTTTTAGTCTGTATTGGCTAGCCAATACTATAACTACAACCTACTAAGGAAAATTCCCTGCAACAAAAAAGGCCAAGCGATACTCTCACTCGGCCTTTTTTATTTCTAAAGTTTCTATAAACCTCTTAGTCGTTACCAGCCAGCGAGCGCTGCTCATTCTCTTTGCGTTCTGCCACTAATCTATCATAGCCCTCTTCGTCAAGATGAGTAACTGCCAGCCAGGCGTGAGACATTTCATCACCGGTCCTGCTGCCACCATAAACCCACTGATCTGGATCTGGGTTGTTCGGGTTTTCAGCTGTATTGTCATACCACTGCTTCAGAACCAGCACTGCTCCAGTAGGCACTAAAGGAGCACTATCTGGCTCATAGATATGGCTGTGATGCCATGTAGCACTCCAATTTGAAACTTGGCTTATTTCTTCAGTGCGCCCTGTTTCCGGGTAGAAAATTTCGAAAGATGCGGCATTCATGCGCAGATGGCCGTGAGGCTGAAAGCTATCGATTCGCACAGGGTGATCGAATGAGTGAAAACCCTGAGTCATACTATGACTGTTTGGCGGGATTACCATATTTGCGTTGCGCTCAAGAGCTCCCTCAAACTGAATGTTGTACTGTGCTAAATCCTGTTTGTAGACTTCATTTCCTACTTCATAGCCTTCTTCGTGGAACCACAGACCAATTTCTACAACATTGTCTTCAATCATTTCACCTTCAGCGGTAGCGCCTACCCCACCAGGAAACATGTGAATACTCCACCGAATTTCTGCGTCAGCGGGCAATGTGCGACAAACGCCTTCTGGAACTTGTTCGCCCCATTTGCCCATAGCATATTCGGTAAGCATTCCGTAACGCTCTCGATCGCCATCTTCTTTTAATACTTCAACTGAAGAATTAGCATGGTGAACAACGGCTCGAGCGTCGCCGCGCGGCTTTACTTGAACTGCTTTAATACAACGATCAACAGACAAGCCGCTAGATACATAGTGATTGCTCCAAAGATCATTGCCATTGGCAGGAATGTCCATGGACACAGAAGGTACTATCAAATCGGGTTGACCCAGATCCGCGGCAAAGTTCCACTCGTTGGGGTCTTTCAAATCTGGTCGCGGGAGAGCTTTCTCGGGGTCGCCTAATGGTGAACCCGCGTTAACCCAAGCCACGATCTTATCAATATCATCTTGCTCCATACGCCAATCGCCAATCAAGTCCTGCACACCTATGTGCTGATCATAGGCATAGGGAGGCATTTCCCGATTGGCAACTTTGTATTGAATCAAAGGTGCCCAAGGACGAATCTGGTCGTAGGTCTCGAATTGCATAGGTCCAATTCCGCCTTCCTGATGACAAACCACGCAATTCTCATTGAATATGCGACCTATCTCGCCGTTATATGCCAATTCATCCGCAACCTGAGCCATTAAAGTCGAGTGACTTGCCAGTAAGGCAAGTGGAGCGATGCCGAACAGGGATTTCATTACTCTCATGATTTCTCTCCGGTTACAGATCTATTATCTGTTTGTTCTATCATTCGTCTATAAAATTAATCGTCTGTTATATATTCAACTTTATACACTAATTCACTATCAAATTCTGACTAAATTGAGAATTTCATTGTTAAACCAGAGTCCCTAACTCCAAGACAGTAAAAACCCGGATTAAACACCAATTTATGGGAAAAATGGTCATTTGGTTCAGGAAACCTGGGCGCAAAGGCAGGGTCTAAAACTGACCAATGTGAGCATAGTTTAAATTCCCGCCGGATGAGAATAAATTCAGATTCTCCAAGACACTGCAATTACGAGCATAGTGTCACATTCTTAGTGATTCCAGGAATCTGACATTCTCCCCGACTAATCAAATCCAACGAAACTAACGAAGTCTCCAATCTCTGCTCGGCGAGATTTAACCGAGTTGGCGGAGAAGTCATCATTCGGATAACCCATGGCGATGCAGGTAAGGATGTTTTGATCATCTGGAATTTTTGCGTGCTCTCTTACTACAGGTGTTTGCATTACTCCCTGCCCATTGATGACCGTGCCTAACCCTCGTTCCCATGCAGCAAGACATAGGGCATAGGATATAGCTCCTAAATCAAACTGACCGATTGCTGCAGGTTCGAGAATTTTGTCGTAGGTCAGCACAATAGAAACTGGCGCATCGAATTGACGAAAACCTCGCATAACCCAATCTGTGCGCCTTTCTTTATCATCTCGCTCAATACCCATAGCCTCAAATAATTGAACTGCTATTTCAATCTGGCGCTGACGATGGATTCCTTCATAGGCTTCTTTAGTAGGAAAATCTCGCTGAGGTTTCACGCCTGCTACCATCCTCTCTGTATTGCCATGGCGTATCTTATCGAGCGGCTCGCCGGTAATGACATAGAGATTCCAAGGTTGAGTATTCATGGAAGACGGCGCTCCCTTGGCGACTTCGATAATCTCTTCAATGAGTTCACGCGGAACTGGGTCCGTTTTATAACCACGCACGCTACGCCGCGTGTTTACTAGTGTCTCGAATTCCATACTTCTAACCCTTACCTGTTAATCATTTGAGCTGGGAGATTGGGGGCACATTATCCACGCCATGAAGCAAATAGGAATACGCAGAGTCAAATTAATAGAGAAAGTTTGCCAAGACTCAGGACACCCTCTCTAAAAATGTGTGTATCATTAAATCAACACACAATGTTGAATGCTATTTAAAGCAACTAACTGGGAATGAATTATGATTGTTGAACAGGTCTGGACTGGCAACGCCTATCGAAATTTTAACTATTTGATCGTCTGCCCTGAAAGTGGCGAAGCCTTAGCTGTAGACCCTTTGGATCATGAGAAATGTCTTCGAATCGCCAAAGATAATGGTTGGATAATAACTCAGGTGCTTAATACACACGAACATGGCGATCATACCGGCGGAAATAAAAGCGTCATCGCGGCGACTGGGGCAAAGTTACTGGCCCACGAAAACGCTCGCGACACGATTGCCGGGGTGGATGTGGGATTAGCAGCTGGAGATGTAGTTAAAGTAGGCAAAACAGTTGAACTACTGGCATTAGACACCCCGGGGCACACTATGTCCCACGTATGTCTGCTTTCACAAACTGACGAACCAGGGTTGTTTAGTGGCGATACTCTGTTCAACGCTGGCGCGGGCAATTGCCACAACGGAGGCCACCCACATGAGCTTTATGAAACCTTTGCCAGTCAACTTTCTCAGCTGGCAGACAATACAAAGATTTATCCAGGGCACGATTACATCACAAACAATTTGGAATTCACTCTCTCACGAGAACCCGATAACGCTCGGGCGAAAACTTTGCTTGCTGAAATTAAAGACCAAGATCCAGAAACTGCTCTGATATCTACTTTTGGCTTAGAAAAAGAGATTAATACTTTTTTCCGATTACAAAATTCATCTGTGATCGCTACTCTGAAAGCGGAATTCCCAAACATGGAAGACGATCCCGATCCTTTAACCGTTTTCGTTGCCCTGCGGGAACTACGTAATAAATGGTAAGAGGAATAGGCAGCTACTAATCAGGTTCTCTCAACTCAAAGCGAATATTCAGATAAACAATAGATTCGGTTTCTTTTATTCCGTGGGGCACGCCGGTTGGAATGTAAACAAGATCGCCAGCTTTAATAGTTCTCTCAACACCCCCTTCAACCGCACTTCCGCGAAAATCACCAGGACCTGCCCCGGCTTCCCGGTCTACAATCGTTCCGCCGGTGGATAATACAGCGAGACCCTCCCGTACAACCCAAATTTCAGTGATGCTACCATGCTGCAGTGCGGTTTCCGCTCCTTGAATATGCCGCACATTAATGCTGAAGATTCCGCCTTCCAATAATCTGTTAGTAGCCAGGCCATTATCACGAAGTTGACTAGCTGCTTCCAAGATTTCAATTAAAGGTATATCCGCCGCTTGATCGGCGGGCGCAGGCGGGGCATTTGTGGTTTGGGCATTCCCAATAGTTGAGTGTAAAAACAAAACGCAGAGTATAAGTTTCAATTTTTCCATAATGTATCCTCGCCACAACAGCTTAGAAGTCGGTTAATCAGCATTGTTTTATTTACGTATTCTTATTATTAGTTCTTAGACTTTTCTGCAACACACTATATCGCATATTTTTTGGTAGCCCACTAGTGCTAAACTTCTATCGTCACAACGAATTTTGGGGGAATCATGAGAAAATTAACTTTTCTGATCACAATACTAATAACATCAACATTCACTACTGTCCATGCACAAGAATCGGCTGGCGAACAGCCTAGAACTGAATGGGACCTACCTGATCTGCAGGGGGTCTGGAATTTTGCCACCAACATTCCCATGGAACGTCCAGCCGCCTTTGCTGATAAACCATTTTTATCTGAAGAGGAAATCGCTGGGATAGCCGCTCGAACCGAAGCCGGCTTGCAAGCATTAACCGATGCGGGACCAAATGGCTACAACACCTTCTGGCTGGAAATGGGAAGTGGCAAGGACAACCGCACTTCGTTAATTAACTATCCAGAAAATGGCCGCCTACCTGCGCGGAGAGAAGGCATAGAAATAATCAATGGTGGTCTGGGTAACGACGTGAGCGGAAATCGCCCTGTTAGATTTATTGTTGGCGGCATAGGCAAAGATGGCCCAGAAGATCGCGGCACATCAGAGCGCTGTCTAATGGGTTTCAATGCCGGTCCCCCTTTCACGCCAAATTTGTATAACAACAACATCCAGATATTTCAAAACCAGAACACTGCCGTGATCATGACAGAGATGGTACATACTGCGCGAGTAGTGCCCTTGGACAACCGCCCCCATCTGGAAGAGGATCTTAAGTTTTGGTCCGGTGATTCCAGAGGCTACTGGGATGGCGACACTCTTGTTGTTGAAACTCGAAATTTTAATGATCTAACTAAGAGCTTCGGGGCCTATGGCGATGCTGAAGACAAGTTACTAACTGAACGATTTACTCGTACCGATCAATACACAATGGAGTATGAATTTACCGTTGATGATCCCGGTACTTTTACAGATAAATTCACTGCAATGATCACCATGTCGAAAGTTGATGGGCAACTCTATGAATATGCCTGCCATGAGGGCAACTATGCTATGGTGAACCTATTACGCGCTGCTCGCATGGAAGAAGCACAATAGTATATGGAACCCAAGACTCCGCCTAAAGAGATACCTACAGCCTCGATCGAAAATCCCTACGCTTCAAGCAGTTCCCGAAGTTATGCTTTGGGCCTGCTGACGCTTGTCTATAGTTTCAATTTTATTGACCGGCAGTTGTTATCGATTCTTCAGGAGTCTATCAAACTCGATTTATCTCTTTCAGATGGCCAATTGGGTTTGCTTACTGGTTTCGCCTTCGCATTATTTTACGTCACTGCTGGTATCCCAATTGCACGTTGGGCTGACCGGTCGAACCGTCGCAACATCGTCGCTATGTCAATTAGTTTATGGAGTTTTATGACTGCAATCAGTGGTCTTGCTCAAAACTACGTCCAGCTACTGTCCGCTCGTGTAGGAGTTGGCATTGGTGAAGCAGGAGGAAGCCCGCCTTCTCATTCAATTGTTTCTGATATTTATCCAAAAGAAAAACGAGCTACCGCGCTTTCATTTTATTCTACTGGTGTAAACATCGGTGTCCTCTTTGGTTTTCTCTTGGGCGGTTGGCTAAATGAATTTTTTGGATGGCGGGTCGCATTCTTTGTAGTCGGTGTGCCGGGTATCTTTATAGGAGTATTAGTAAGACTAACTCTTCGAGAACCAATTCGTGGACTCATGGAGAATAAGATTGTCTCCGAGATCCAAGTTTCTTTTTATGAAGTAATTAATCTTTTATGGAGTCGCCGTTCCTTTCGACATCTCGCATTGGGAGCAGGTCTCAACGCTTTTGCCGCATATGGCGTGCTCAGTTGGTTGGCCTCTTTTTTTATACGCAGTCATGGTATGACTACGGGCGAGCTTGGCACATGGCTAGCAATGTCAACTGGACTGTTTGGTGCAATCGGGGTATTTGCCGGCGGAATGATCGCAGACAAGCTCGCGCCCAGAGATAAGCGCTGGTACATGTGGATACCTGCTGGTGCGGGCGCAATCGCTATTCCGTTCATGATTGCCGTAATGTTAGTTCCTGGACAATACACCGCCCTTATTCTCGCCTTTATACCGGGGCTCATGTACAACGTCTATCTCGGAAACTGTATCGCTACGACTCACGGTCTAGTTGGACAACGAATGCGCGCAACTTCGTCGGCGATTCTATTTCTAATTCTCAATATTATTGGCTTGGGACTAGGACCGGCTTCTATCGGAATGCTGAGTGACTTTCTTACTCCTAGCCTCGGAACTGACTCGTTACGCTATGCTATGCTAATTCTAATTCCAGGCGTCACTATTTGGTCAGTTTTGCATTTCTATCTTGCCTCAAGAACACTTCAAAAAGACTTGGCAGCAGCACCCGACTAGTTAAAGTGAGTGATACCAGAGACTGCTTTTCATCGAAATAACTATTCCTGATTGCCCACTTATTCCAATAAACCTTAGTTAGTCTAAAGCTTTAAAGCGGCAACAAGATCGAGCAAGATGTATAAGACATTCTATCTAGAAATCATAGCGCATTCTTGCCAACCTTGTAGAAAAGTATGATTGCCGGCGAAGAGACAGAGTTGACGATTACTTAATTCAATAGAGAGTATTGACTGGCAGGCCGCCATTAACGAACGTCGCTTTTCTTCTTCAATACCATGGCTATTTTTGCAACGTGTTTATATAACTCACTACGTTGGTAATAGCTTGATCGTCGCGCAGTGTCGCAGACATAGCCAGCATCTGCGCACCGAAAGAATCGTCTGGGTGGGTGCCGCGAATACCAGCGCGAAAATTATTTATCTGGGTAAGCAAATACCAATCGTTTTGACCCGCAAGAGCAGGCGCCCCTAAGGCTTCGTTACCTTCGGCATTCGTGCCATGACAGCTGGCGCATATCTGATATGCAGTACGCCCCCGATTCACATTTCCTTCAATAGTGACGTCAGCTGCTACAAACTCCCATGCACCTACCCAACTAACAATATCAGCGATACTTGCGTCGGTGAGTTTCGCCGCCATCGACTGCATGGCTATACCCTGTAAATCATCAGTATGAGTACCACGGATTCCTTCACGAAAATTTTCCAATTGACGCTGGAGATACCAGCCTTCCATGCCAGCTAAGCGCGGAGCTTGCACTGCGATATTACCCTCTCCCTTTGCGCCATGGCAGGTAGTGCAATAACGATCGCTCATATCTGCCGGTGATCCAACATCAGCGGCATTAACAACAAAGGTAAAATGAGCGCTAAAAAATAATCCAGTTAGTGTAATAAACCTCTTCATGCTCCTTCCGCTCTCACTCGTTGGTCAAAATCTGCCAATGCATAGTGAGCTGATTGTATTGCACTTTCCATCCACGCCGAATGCTGAGTACTCTGATCGCCGATCAAATAATGTCGACCATTCACAGGTTGCCGTATAGTCGTGTACATTTGCTCCTCATGTTCCGACCAGCCACCGCGGCTACGACTCCATCTCGGAGCACAACCCAGCATGTGGTTCATCCGGTGCCAGGCAATAGTAATTGGTTTTTCTACCATTTGACGATAGTTAGGGTGTATTTTTTCACCGGAGGAAATAAAATTCTCAATACGTTGCTCTTGAGTCATCTCTGTGAAATTCGCGCCACCAAAATTATAAGCAGACAAAACAACACCTTTTTCCTTGTGAATACCATGAGGCGGATACCAAATTTGCCGAATTGGAGCATTAATCCAACTTATACCTCCGTAGATATTTTCTTTCTCCCAAAATCGCTCTTTAGCTTGGAATGCCGCCTTATATGCTTTCCCACGGCGGATGTAATTTAGTGCTTCGATGTACTCCATAGGAAAGTTATTTGAAATTCCGGACATCAAATGACTAGGAATGCAATTGAAACAGTAGTCCACCTTCAGCGACTTAGGAACACCCTCTTGCTCATAAGCTATTTCTACACCATTGTTATTTACCATTACAGCTGTTACGGGGCTACGGAATTCTATTCGGGCGCCAAGACGATTAGCGAATGCATAGATGATCCTATCCATTCCTCCCACAGGTTGCATTAGTAGAGGGCCGCTACCGCTACCTTCTTGAGTCGTGGTCATGACATTATTTGCCAATCGCGTCTTCAATAAATCACGCAAAGCAATTACATCTTTCTTAGAGCCATGATCGAGAAAACCACCACTCCTATACCCGGCTCTAACCGAACCGCGATAGAGCATATCCTCGTCAAGATCACCGAAACTACGCAGCATTCCCAATAAAATTTCAGATTCGGACTCAGTCAGGGAGGAATCCATTTCTTCTGCACTCAAGGATTTGGCAAGCATTTCGGAAATGAATCCGGTCATACTCGAAGAGTAGTCTGTATTACGCACGGGTTTACCGCCGTTCATTGCATCGTCTTGCACCCAGCCAGTCTTACTCTCATTGGCGAAAACTTGTAGTTCGACACCCAATTCTTTGCAGTAACTCAGTACACTATTGTGAATGCTAGGGATTCTTGCCGCACCGGCGTTAAAGTACAAATGTGGCTCGTCATCCCAATCACAGCGTTGATAGTTTCCTATCTCATCGATAACAGTGCCAGAACGCACGGTGAATATTCTGCCGCCCGCACGGTGCGAGGCTTCTAGAACAGTACAGTTATAACCAGCCTTAGTTAATTCCCAAGCGGTAACCAAAGCCGAAATGCCAGTACCAAGTATTGCCACACTCTTACCGTTGCTTGACTGATTAGATAGTGAAATTTCTGTAGATTGGCTCGCCAAGGGCATTAGCCCTAGGGCTGCTCCGGCACTCAATACAGCGGATGAACCACCATAGGCTCCCAACAAGTTAAGAAATTCTCGTCTACTAACTGAGTTGGTCATGAAGCTTAATCTCCGATCGAATACCTATAGCGATTTTAACAGGCTGAAAGTCTTAAACAAAGCGAGATGCTAAGGTATCTGGGCTCTACAAGCGTTTTGTGTCGATCCTATCTGATTTGCTGAAGCTCTATTTAACTATTAGAATCAGTTCTTCGATATATCCTATCTTTCCACTTTTCATCAACCCCTATTTCATCAAGAAGGAGCCCTGAGTAGATATGAAAACTATTTATAAGAAACTATTAGCCACGGCCGTTATGTTTTTCATTTCAGGGCAATCTATTATGCTTGCAGTCGCGCAGGACTTCCAAGCCGGCGAACCCTTAGGAACAATAAATGAAGCTGGCAACAGAATGCCAATGTCAGACAATGTGAAGGTTTTTGGAAGCTTCCATTTCTCGGAAAGCTGTACTTTCGATCCAGAAAAGAACCTGATCTTGGCAATGAATAATGGTAACCGTGGCGATGGTACCGAGAACGATGGTTTCGTTTCTCTAATCAACCCAGATGGCAGCGTTCATACGGCTAAATGGATAGGCGCTACACGGGACGGGCTTAAGTTACATCAGCCACTTGGCAGCGCTATTAACAATGGAGTGTTGTATACGGTTGATACAGGCCATGTTGTTTCATTCGACCTGGCTAGTGGGCAACCCTTAAATACAATTCCAGTTACCGGCTCCACATTGTTAAATGGCATTGCGGTCGCAGACGATGGCACGGTCTACGCGTCAAATACACGCTCACCTGAACGGATTTATAAAGTAACAGGGGATGGAACATCCAGCATATTTGCAGATGGTGCACCACTGGCTGCACCTAACGGCGTGGCAATCGACACAGACGGTAATATCGTTGTCGTTAATGTAAACGATAATGCTGTGCTTACTTACAATACTAGCGGCGATCTAATTCGAACTGAATACGCTGCCGAAGGTGGCAATGACGGGGTGGTCGTTCTGGAAGATGGAACAAAATACGTGAGCAGCGTGCGCTTTGGCAGCGTATCTCGCATTCGCCCTGGAGAAGATGCCGAGGTCATCGCTACTGGAATTCCTAGCGCAGCTTCAATGTGCTACGACTCAGTGCAACACCAACTAGTCATCCCCCTGAATAGCAATTTTGCGCTAGCGTTCATTAAACTCTAAGTAAGACACAAAAGACGAGGCAATCATGACCCGCTTATCTCTCAATTCAACTACATCTAATCGCAAGGGAAGTATTGTTCAAACGATGATTCTAATCGCCATCTCCATGCTGTGGCTTGTTACTCCATTAAGCGGGCAGGAAAACCCTTATCAAGTGGTCTATCACTGGGGTGAGCTGCCTAATGGACGAACAATGGGTATTGTGACAGGCGTGCAACCAGACCCGGATGGTGAGCATATCTGGATCGTTGAACGCTGCGGAGCCAACCAATGTGCTGGCTCTTCGCAGCATCCCATCCATAAGTTGGATAGCGAAGGCAATACAGTAAAGAGCATTGGCGCAGGTGTTTTTGCCTGGCCCCATGGCTTCGACATGGATGCCGACGGCAACTTCTGGGTCACGGAAGGAGCGCCGCTTGGCGATGCTCGGGGCGAGGCTGGGATGGAAAGAGGCATGGGCCATCAAGTCATAAAAATAAACCAAGATGGTGAAGTACTTATGCGGCTGGGTGAACCTGGCGAAGCTGGGGATGATGGAGAGCACTTCAATGGACCCGCTGCCGTCCTAGCTGCGCCGAATGGGGATTTATGGATAGCTGATGGCCACCGCGGTGGCAACAACCGGGTGATGAAATTCTCCGCTGACGGTGAACTACTATTACAGTTAGGCGGTGGTGTGGAAGATACGAGCAGAGAAAGTGCTCGTTTTAATGACCCCCATGATATAAAAATGGACTCTCAGGGCCGTTTATTCGTTGCCGACCGCGGTAACAATCGCATCCAAATATTTAATCAGGAAGGTAAGCTACTCGACATCTGGACGCAGTTTGGCCGACCCAGTGGAATCTGGATCGATGCCGAAGATAAGATTTTTGTCGCCGACGGCATGTCTGGCGAACAATGGAATAGAGGCTGGGAACGTGGAATTCGTATTGGCGATGCCAAGTCGGGTTATGTCACAGAATTTATTCCTGACTACGAAGTGCCTACCGGCAGCGGTATTGAATTTTTAGCATCAGACCATCAAGGTAACATTTTTGCTGGCCAAGTTGGCCGACAACGATTTGAAAAATATATGCGGACACGTCCGTAGTCAGCTCTGCAAAGAATAGGTATTTACACCAATGATTGTTATTTAGAAAGCATCATTATGAAAGCGAATACGTTACGAAATTTATTACTAACAAAATTGATAACAATCAGTTTACTTCTCGTTAGTGCTGCTCAGGGCGCTGCGGAAGCACCTGACCTTGAGGGAAGCAATTGGCAATTGGTGCGAGTAAAGGTTCTGGGGGGCTTCGAATTTTTCCCTGAAAAGCCAAGTAAGTACGTGTTGAACTTTCGAAGTGAAAACCGACTCACAGGGGCATCTGATTGCAATCAATTCGTCGGCTCGTGGATTCAGGAAGGATCCAATCTGCGTTTTGAGCCATTAGGCTCTACTCGAAAATTATGTGCACCAGGGTCGCTACACAATAACTTAGTCTTATATTTAAGAGACAGTATTGAATTCTCGATCGTGAACGGAAACATGATAGTGACTACGACAACTGCTGATATTGAGATAGAGTTTGAAGCTCGATAACTAATTGAATTATCAATTCGAGCACCACTATTAAAACGCGTTGTACTTTAAAAACACGCACTTCAATAAAAATGACTCAAAGAAATAACTAGTTAAGCGAATTGAGGCGATGCATCTAGTCTCTGACCTTTTATACGCATAAAGAACATGGTCAGTATCACCAAATTCATCAAACCCATAAAAGTCGCGAATGCAAAAGACCAGTTATAATCTCCGTTGATATCATAGAAGAGACCTCCAAAGAACCCCCCTAGACCCATGCCACCCCAACCAAAAAATGAAGTTATACTCATCGCTCTGGCGGAGAATCGTGCCGAAACCATCATCCTGACACAAACCAATATACTCGACATCACACCGGAGTAAGTGAAACCAAAAAAAACTGCAAGCAAGTAGAGCCCAGTTGCACTATCAATATGAGGAAACCAAAAAACTGAAAACGTTTGCCCTACCGACATGATTATATAGGTGGGCAAAGCACCAATAACATCTCCAAGCTTCCCACCAAATATACGTCCAGCGCCTCCAGCTAACATTAAAACTAACAAAACGCTCGTGGCAAATTCCAGAGATCGACTTGCGTCAGTCAACATAGGCACCAAGTGTACGATGGGAACCGACATGCAATTGCAGCAGAACATGACTGCGAAACTCATCCAGATGACAACTTCTTTTTCTGACAAAGGAAAATGTCTTACTTCCTTTTCAGGTGCTAGCCGAGCAATTTCCCTTCGGGGTGATTCTCGAACTAAAAATGCAATAGGGAGAGCGATAACTAAATAGGATATTGCCATCGCTTGATAAGCCCACTGCCAACCATTGCTGGTAATAGCTATGCCGACAAGATAAGGAATGATTCCCTGACCTATGGCACCACCGGAAGCAGTTATGCCGAGAGCTAATCCTGGGTTATGACGAAACCAGAATCCAACATTGGCAAATAGGGGCGTCGATGCCATAGCATTGCCAAAGGCACCAAATAAAAAGTAAAAGGCGTAAAACTGGAAGAGACTGGTCAACGAACTCAACATAAATAGACTGAACGACATGG
>Ga0209403_10001802_pt1 | contig 26900 bp, 25 predicted proteins | sample ArcticOcean_MG_C_8_FD_187440 | JGI IMG/M metagenome (GOLD analysis project Ga0209403, IMG submission 187440) | Marine microbial communities from western Arctic Ocean - ArcticOcean_MG_CB11_86 (SPAdes) (version 2) | ecosystem: Environmental > Aquatic > Marine > Oceanic | place: Arctic Ocean... | reverse complement strand
AATCTAAGGCAAAGATTGAACCTGCTGCAAAGGCTGAATCTAAGGCAAAGGTTGAACCTGCTGCAAAGGCTGAATCTAAGGCAAAGGTTGAAGCTAAAAAGACTGATGACTCTACCGACGCCAAGTAGTCTAGGCACTCAGTTTTAGTCGTAAGAAAATAGAAATTAATTAGGCAACCGGTTCCGAGTATTTCGGTCAGATGCCGAACGAGGGTAAAGAAGTGCCAGTATCAGCTGCACAAGTAAAAGAACTCCGAGACAAAACCGGAGCCGGCATAATGGACTCAAAGCGAGCCCTTGAAGAAGCCGGTGGTGACTTCACTAAAGCAGAGGCTTTACTGAACGAAAAGGGATTGGCATCAGCCGCTAAGAAGGCTGGTCGAGAAACCTCTGAAGGATTGGTTGTTTCTTACATTCATACGGGCGGTCGTGTTGGTTCGTTGGTCGAACTAAATTGCGAGACTGACTTCGTGGCACGAACGGAAGATTTCGAAACTCTTGGTAGGAACCTAGCTATGCAGATTGCTGCAATGACCCCGCTTCACGTTGATCGTGAGTCGGTTCCTGAAGGCGAAGATGTCAAAGACGAACAGCTTCTTCTCGAACAGGAGTACATCCGAGATTCGAGTATGAAGGTAGCTGAACTTGTGAAAGAGACGATCGGCAAGCTCGGTGAGAATATCCGTATAAGACGGTTCTCACGCTTTGAGCTGGGCGGATAATTGAATGACTAAATGCCCGGCCAATTGGCTGGGCATTTTTGTAAGGCTGTATAACGAAGAGAACGAATCCCACTATCTGGAGAATTAGAACACGATGACTGAACCGGCATATTCAAGGATAATGCTGAAAATGTCTGGGGAGTCGTTCAAAGGCGACGGCGAGTTCGGATTAGATTCCGACACACTCCAATACGTTTCCCATCAGATTAAAACTATTGCGGATTTGGGCACTGAAATTGGTGTCGTCGTCGGCGGTGGTAATTTCTGGCGTGGTGCCGATTACGAGCAGACCGGTATGGATCGGTCTACTGCCGACTTTGCTGGAATGCTGGCAACGATTATGAATGCCCTCGCTCTACAGGACGCTCTCGAGCGTAATGGCGTTACAGTGCGAACACAGTCGGCAATATCGATGCCTTCTGTCGCCGAACCGTATATCCGTCGTCGTGCGGTACGCCACCTTGAAAAAGGGCGGGTTGTGATTTTTGCCGGTGGTACCGGGAACCCATATATGACTACCGATACTGCGGCAGCTCTGCGAGCGCTTGAGATCGGTGCTGATGCGCTGATTATGGCGAAGAACGGTATTGATGGTGTTTACGATTCAGACCCGCTGAAGAATCCTTCTGCGAAGAAGTACGAGAGAATTTCGCACTACGAAGCTATTTCAAAGCGACTGCAGGCTTTGGACAGCACGGCTCTTTCGCTGTGTATGGATAACTCACTTCCGATTGTGGTGTTCGATATTTTTAAAACCGGAAATCTGGAATCGATTTTGTCAGGCGATCACGTTGGTACGCTGATTACAGTAGAAGCTAACTCGTAATCTCTCGTTTCGTATTGGCTTGCGAGTAGTAATCACTTGTGGGTGATTGTATTTTTGAGATAGTGAGAAGGATGTTTAGCCCTTCTGCAAAGATTGGTTCAGGGGAATACGATGCTGGATGAAACTCTCGATGACGCAAAACAGCGTATGTCAGACACCGTTGACGCCCTAAAAAGGGAAATGGCTGGTGTACGAACTGGACGCGCTGCTACTGGCTTAGTCGACAATCTGAAAATTGAGTATTTCGGTAGTGAAATGCCATTGAATCAGCTTGCCCAGATCAACGTTGGTGATGCACGTTTACTCGTGATTCAACCTTGGGACAAGAACGCTATTGACCCTATAGCGAAAGCGATTCAGAATTCTGATCTCAGTATTTCTCCTAACATCGACGGTGCAATTATCCGTCTAAACCTCCCGCCTCTGACTGAAGAGCGACGCCGAGATTTGGTTCGGACGGTAAAGGCTCGTGGTGAAGAGAGTAAGGTTTCGATACGAAGCGTACGACGAGACGCACAGGACATGATTCGCACTATCGAAAAAGATGGTGATGCTTCTCAAGACGATTGCCAAAGGGCGCAGAAGGATCTCCAGAAACTTACTGACGACTCTGTTGCAGTTATTGAAGCCGAGTCAGCAGCTAAATCTGAAGAGGTCATGCAGGTTTAATCCTGCCTCCGATTCGGAATTCTGAGAGAATTGCGGTGCCATCGACCTATTGTCGACTGGCCTTAAAATCGAGACCGATAGTAAATGACCGCCAACCCCGAAGATTCTAAACACAGTAAAAACGCCGTCACGGACGTTCCGAATCATGTTGCGATCATCATGGATGGGAACGGACGCTGGGCCGTGTCTCGCGGGTTAGATGTATCGGACGGTCATCAGGCCGGATTCGAGAATTTGCAGATAGTCGTTGCCGACTTTGCGAAACGCGGTGTCAGCTATCTGACCATGTTTGCTTTTTCTACCGAGAATTGGGACCGTCCTGAATCCGAAGTGAATGGCATTCTTGAGTTGGCGATAGCAGTTATCGCCCATGAAGCCGAGCAACTTCACGAGAATGGTGTACGGATCAAGCATTTGGGCAGGATCGAGAGACTTTCCGTGGAGCTGCGAGATGAGCTTGAGCAGGCGGTTGATCTCACTGCTAAAAACACTGGTCTGACACTCGGGATCGCCTTCGACTACGGCGGGCGAGCCGAAATCGTTGATGCAGTAAAAAACTTGCTGACGGATGGCGTTAAGTCTAAAGACATTAACGAAGAGAAGTTTGCTGAATATCTGTACACCTCTGATATGCCCGAGGTTGATCTTATGATTCGTACTGGTGGCGACTACAGAATAAGTAATTTTCTGCTCTGGCAGACGGCGTATTCAGAGTTCTATTTCCCCGATGTCCTCTGGCCTGATTTTCATGGTGAACATATTGATCGAGCTTTCGAGTCATTCAGCGAGCGCCAGAGACGCTTTGGCAAGCGGATTTAGATTGCCTGTAACTGTTAAGAGTCATTTATACGGGGCGCCGACTCTGACAAGCTCAGGGTCGAACTCAGCCGAAACGTTGAGTCACAACAGGAACAGCCGTTGCGTATTCGAATAATCAGCGCAAGCGTTGGGATTCCAATTGTACTTTTGTCAATATGGCTCGGACTCCCCGGGATTGCCATATTGACCGTAATCGCGGGCGCTATTGGCGGCCTTGAGCTTGACCGAATGATGCGGCCTAGCGGGTCGACTTCTGGAAGCGTTCGTATCATGTGGCTGGTCATGGGCCCAGCACTACTTGCTGCGGTTGCGGCGTGGATGGTCTCGGCAGGCAAAATTTCTGGCGACCATGTGCCGATCACGATTGCGATTATTTTTGTATTGGCAATGCTTCTCAGAGGAACCGCTACCCTTGGTAGATCTTCTTCAAATCGAAAAACTAGCGATTGGGCGTATTGGGTTTTCGCCGCTTACGCTGGACTGTCGCTCGCTCACACTCCGGTTCTGGTCGAACTGGGCAAAGGTCGTGAGCTGATTCTGTTGGCTATTCTGACGACATTTGCGATTGATTCAACTGCAATGTTCGTTGGTGTGTCGATTGGTCGTCACAAACTCGCACCGAAAATCAGCCCGAAGAAATCGTGGGAAGGCGCAACCGGTGGGGTGCTCGGTGGAGTGATTGCCGCGATTGCGATCGACAGTGCTTTTGATATTCAGTTCACCACGCTTTCAGCTGGAATCTTAGGAGCTGTGTTGGGTGTATCTGGTGTTGTAGGCGATATCTATGAATCTTGGATCAAGCGTCGGGCGGGCGTGAAAGATAGCGGTACTTTGATACCCGGACATGGCGGCATTCTTGACCGGATCGACAGCATGATGCCGAACTTGGCGGTCGTATACTGGGCAGCAGTTTGGAGCACGTCATAAAAAAGATAGTTATTTTGGGTTCGACCGGATCAGTCGGTACCCAAACCCTCGACATAGTCCGAGCGTTTCCTGAACTCCTCGAAGTTGTAGGTCTCTGCAATGGTCGCAACACCGATCTCTTAAAGAAACAGATCGATGAATTCAAGCCCGCATATTTCAACTCGCTCGGTGAGATCGAATCTGGATATGGTGGGGCTAAGTTCGCATCTGCTGAGGAGATCGTTGCACTTCCAGCAGTCGATCTAGTTATGGCTGCAACCGTTGGCTGCGCTGGGATGCCTCCCGCGATAGCGGCGTTACGGGCCGGCAAGGATCTTGCACTTGCCAATAAAGAAGTCATCGTGATGGCAGGAAGCCTGCTCATCGACGCTGCTAAGACTGGCGGATCGAAAATTCTGCCGGCTGACAGCGAGCCGTCGGCAATCTGGCAATGTCTTGAAGGCGAAGCGAGCGATCCGTCTCGACTGATTATTACTGCCTCGGGCGGAGCGTTCAGAGATCGTACTTGGTATTCGCTTGACGACGTTACGCCGGAACAGGCTCTCAAGCACCCGACGTGGACGATGGGGCCGAAGATTACAGTGGATTCAGCCACATTGATGAACAAGGCGTTTGAGGTGATCGAATCGAGGTGGATGTTCGACATCCCGTTCGAGCAGATCGACGTTACGATCCACCATCAGAGTATCGTTCACTCGATGGTCGAATTTGAAGATGGAACACTAAAGGCTCAACTTGGGCCAACCAGCATGTTGCAGGTCATCCAGCATGCCTTGTTGTATCCAGAACGCCACGCCAATAGTAATTTGCCGAAGCTCGATGCTGTGGGGATGGGATCGCTTACGTTCGAGGAGATGGATCAGTCGTTGTACCCATGCTTCAAACTTGCGCTTGAATACGGCAAAAAAGGGGGAACGTATCCCGCAGTATTAGCAGGAGCAGACGAGGCCGCCGTGCAGCTCTTCCTAGATGGCAAGATCAAGTTCACCGAGATGCCCGACTTAGTCGATAAAACACTGTCGGCCCACGATGTGATTGCGACACCTTCAGTTGAAGACACTATCGAAGCTGCAGCCTGGGCAGCCGAAACAACACTAATCCGCCACAATCAATCCACAATTCTCAGCTAGCATTAAGACATATGCCAGAAACAGTATTTTTCGGAGTCGTCACGTTCCTTATCGTGCTCGGCCCCCTCGTAGTCCTTCACGAACTAGGTCACCTATGGACCGCTCGCAAATTCGGAGTTAAGACTCTCGAATTCGGATTCGGCTATCCGCCACGCGCTGGCGGAATATGGAGTGGTAAGACTCCAGTATTCGTTGATGCAGAGACGGTCTACGAAATCGATAAAGAGTCGCTAATTGGCAATACCGCTACGATTCGCACTGTTCGCGATGAGCAGGGTAGGTCGGTTGCGGTTAGCGTTAGATCACGTGCGAAAGGCGATGACGCTGAGGCGTCGGAAGGTGGCTTGATCGTCACCGGCAAGATCAGATCTATCGATGGCGACCAAATGATAGTTGCCGATATGTTGTGGTCGTTCAACTGGCTACCACTTGGTGGATTCGTTCGTATGGTCGGCGAAGAAAGCAGCAACGCTGTTGATTCGCTTGGTAGTAAGCCTCGGTGGCAACGAATCGTTGTTATGGGTGCAGGTGCGTTCGTGAATCTCGTGATTCCGTTCGTTCTTCTACCTCTAGTACTGATGATTCCAGCTGAGAAGCCCGTAGGTGATGTAACGATCGTCACGGTATTCCCCGGTTCACCTGCCGATCTGGCGGGAATTCAGCCTGGCGACAAGATCGTCAAAGTTGACGGTCGGACGATCGATAACGTTTCCGAACTGCAACAAGCAGTTACCGTGAAGCTCGGCGCTGAGAGCACTTGGGAGCTCCAATCAGGCGTCCCCAATATATTTGCTCGTCCTGCAGAACCTAAGTACCAGTACACGGGTGCCATCGAGAAGGCCACGCTGATACCCCGATGGAAGCCGCCGGGTCGTCTTGTCGTGGCTCAGGTAAGTAATCCTGAGACGGAGATGACACTAGCGCGAGCTCGCGTATTTGACGTTTCCGTTGGTTTGAACACGATGCTTACCGTCGTCGATGAGCCGAGCGACACGCTTTACGAGATTTCTAACGAAGCTGCAGCGAAGCTTGATCCCCCTGCTGCGTTGGGCGACATCCTTCAAGTGGTTGCTGTTGCGGAAGCCGCTGGCACGCAGATTTCACTTTCAGATGCACGATTGCACGACAACGGTCTCGGTATAAAGACAACAGTGCAGGAGGGTGCGACTGGCGTTCAGATTTCAGCTGAGAACAGTAGTATCGTGAAGAAGGGTTTGACCCCGCTCGAATCGTTCCCGCTTGGGTGGCGGCATGCTCTCGACACCGCAGTTTTAACACGAAACGCGTTGACGACAACGATAATCGGTAGCTCGAATCCTCAATTTGAAGGTCCATCGACGGTTGGTCCGATCGGTATTGGCCAGCTCACTGGTGAGATCGCTGTTGCGGATGCTGGACTGGGCGCAAAGATAATCACATTCGCAACTCTAGCGGCAACGTTAAGTCTGTCGCTTGCGATTCTGAACATTCTGCCGATTCCTGCGCTGGACGGAGGACGAATATTCTTCGTATTTGTCGAGATCGCTCGACGTGGTAAGCGCATTTCGCCTGAAAAAGAAGGGCTTGTTCACCTCATCGGATTCGCACTGCTGATTGGACTGATAGCCGTGATATCGGTACAGGACGTTACTCGTATAATCAGAGGTGAATCGTTCTTCTAAAGCGGTTGGTCGCTGGTTTACGTTTATTCATAAGAGTGCTCGTTGGTTCGGAAAGACCATGACTCCGTGATTAGCTGAAGGTTGGGAACACTAATTCGAGTGCGAATGAGTGAATGTTTCGCGTATTCACCGGTAAAATCGTTTTGTACGAATTTATTCAAGCTTAATAACTGGAGCGATTGAACTGGCGGCACGAGACAACACCTACTCGGTTAGCGTTGGCGGCGTGATGATTGGTGGGGGAAATCAGGTCGTTGTTCAGTCTATGACTGATACCGATACCGCTGATATTCTAGCAACGGTCGCCCAAGTTAAACTTCTTGCCGAAGCTGGTAGTGAGATCGTCCGAATCACGGTCAATAACGCTGGTGCCGCTCAGGCTGTTCCAGAGGTTAACAAACGTCTTGCCGACCTCGGTTGTAATGTTCCCCTCGTCGGAGATTTTCATTTCATTGGACATCGATTACTTCGAGATTATCCCGAGCTTGCTAGCACCCTCGCCAAGTTCCGAATTAACCCCGGTAATGTTGGGCGTGGAGTTCGACATGACGAGAACTTTACGCAGTTCATTGAGATTGCTCGTGAGCTTGGAACTCCGGTACGAATCGGTGTAAATGCTGGGAGTCTCGACCCAGACGTGATGGCCGAAAAGATGGACGAGAACTCACGTCTTTCTGAACCATTTAACTCAGAGCATGTCGAAAACAAAGCCCTTGTAGAAAGCGCACTTTCGAGTGCCGAAGCAGCGCTTGATATTGGTCTTACCGAGAACCAGATAATTATTTCTTGCAAGGTTTCTAGGCTTCCTCAGATGGTCGCAGTTTATCGTGAACTGTCAGCGACTTCTAACTTCGCATTGCATTTGGGTCTTACCGAAGCTGGAATGGGACAAAAGGGTGTTGTAGCGACGACGGCTGCTTTGAGCACGCTGCTTGAGCAGGGCATTGGCGACACGATTCGGGCTTCACTGACACCAGAAATTGGCGGAGATCGGTCGAAAGAAGTTCGGCTCTGTCAAGATATTTTGCAGGCTGTTGGGCTTCGTAGATTCCGGCCTGCAGTAACGGCGTGCCCGGGCTGTGGACGAACTACATCGACGTTGTTCCGTGAACTGGCGCAGGATATTCAGACTCACATCGACGCCAAGCTGCCCGAATGGCAATCCCGCCACGCTGGTTCCGAGGCACTTCAGGTGGCCGTGATGGGCTGCGTTGTGAACGGACCTGGTGAATCAAGGGCTGCCAACATCGGAATTTCGCTTCCGGGGGCCGGGGAAGATCCACGAGCGCCGGTCTTCGTAGATGGGCAGCGTGTGAAGTTCCTGTCGGGGCCGAATATCGCCACTGACTTCATAGACATGGTCGAGAGTTACGTCGAGACGACGTACAACGGGTAACTAGTGGCCAGATTAGCGGAGGTTTACGGCGGTGCCGTCATAGAGAATCTCAAATGCTTCCGTTGTGATCATCGAAGTTGTGTATCGCACACTAACCACTTATTTGAGTGTCAGTTTGGGCACTTATAAATGGGTTTCACTCTTACTTAGTTCAGCTTACCGCGACCGCTGTCTAACTACGGTCGATTTGCGTGGTATCTGAGTGAATAGAACACACCCAACTTAGGCGTAAAAGTGCGTAACATACGGCGGAATCGATACTGATTGTTCTTAACGATCTTTGGAGATGTCGGATGTTAGATACGAACTATGGCGTGAACGGGTGAGTGAATTGAATTTGAACTGGCATGAAATAGACCGCTTCTTGATGGGTGAAGCGTGGTCGGGATCGCAGATAAAACAGCATCTCAGGGAACTAGCCGATGTTATTGGACCTCGCTGGGGCGGCTCTGTCGAAGATTTACGTGCAGCTGCGTACATTCGAGATCAGATGGAAGCCGCCGGGGTTGATCGAGCTGAAATTGAGCCGTTCACTTTGGAAACATGGAATCACGGCGACGTTTCGATTTCACTGCCCGACGACAATAATCGCCCGATCGCAGCACTGCCGTTCCTGCGCTGCAAACCAATCGACCTAACAACCCCGATTGTTGACGCCGGACACGCGTCTCCGCACGAAGTGGATGCCCTTGAAGGTCGTATTAAAGGTTCAGTAGTGCTGGCAACGATCGCTCCCGAGCCGTTTACCGCGTCTGAGCCGTTTACTGCCCGGATAGTGCGACTCGCCGAATCCGGTGCAGCTTGCATCATCGCCATCGAACCCAAGACGGGTGGTCGAATGGAATATGCGAACTCTGACGAGTGGCTAAACGTCGGACCCCAAAAAGACGCGGTGGCAGTGGTGAAGACCAGCTCGGAAGACGGAGCTTATCTGAGGCGTATTGCTGGTGGGTCGCCGAGAGTTAATGTTTCTGTCGATGCGGAATACTTCGATACCGAGGCTCACAACACGATCGCTGAGATTACAGGATCAACCCACCCTGAACGCCACCTGATTTTGGCGGGTCACCACGACACGGTGCTCAAAGCGCCGGGCGGAAACGACAACACATCGGGAACAATTGGGGTGATGGAAACTGCACGTGTGATGGCTGCTCTGGTGAAAGAGTTGGGTGTTCGACCCGGGATGTCGATTCGATTTGCTACGTGGAGTGGTGAAGAGCAGCACCTACAGGGTGCACGTTCGTATGTAGCTCGGCACTACTCAGATGACTCTGGAAATCGTGAGGAAAAACCGCTTCTGAATATTAATTTGGACGAACTTTCGACGGGGCATATGAAGGGGATTGTTCTTGCATTCCCTCATCTGCGGCAGTTCATGCAGTCGCAACTCGACACGATGGGCGACGGTCTAAAATGTCACGTTTTGTCGCACATGGATGCACACTCAGATCACTTCCCGTTCGTCGAAGAAGCTATTGAAGCTTCTATCACTTGGCGTTGGCGATTCTGGGGTAGGCATGAAGATGCCAATTTCCACCACGAGATTGGGGATGCAGCGAACAAACTGAACGTAAGGGAACTCAAGGAGTACGCGGGTCAGTTGGCCCGATTGCTATTGAGGCTCTCTCATGTTCCGCCAGACGATTGGCCCCAAAATCCTCTCACGATTTCCGATGTGAACAAGATGATAGAGCGCGATTCAGGTGGTCATCATCCGGCGTTTCATTAGTAGGTTTTATCTGGTCAATTCATCGATATGATCGGTTTCGCAGTAGACGGAGAGGTGTGAAGCATTGCTTGCGGTATCGAATGTGATGACCGTCCCGTAGGGCATTGTGGTCCGGCGTTTTGGGCCGGCGATATTCTTGCTTTCGAGGTGATCTATGATCGTGCCGATTACTCCTTCGTAAAGGAATGCGGCGATTCTGTTGAGTCCGGAAGTTGATGCAATGTGCAGCAACTCGAAAAACCATCGATGGCACAGTGACTTAACTCAGCGATGGTTTCACCACCCATGGTTTTGAAATTGACGTGATAGTCGCCTTTAGCAATTTGCTTCTTGATTGAGTCGATTGCGCCCTAGATGTTGTCTGTTTCCAACTCGGCAAGTTTTGGGATTTGATGAACATTCTAATTGGTGGCTTGCTCAAAGTGAGCCGTCGATTCGATGGCTCTAGGCACATCGCTTGTGAACAATGCACGGGGTTCAGTTGCACAACTCTGCGAGTCGCGAGCGAAGCCTGGCGATGTCCGAGATCGGTAAGGCCAGCGTTTGGTATGTACAGAGCCTATCGCTTACGATTTTTGGTAGACCGTATCGAACAAGAGGAATGATCATCGGAGGATTCTACGATGATCAGTTGGTCACGTTGTAATAAATTGGAGAAGTTTGCTTGAACCACTTCACTGGTTGTGATGTTCCTCTAGAATCGCTGCATGAAAGAACGGCACCACAGGACGGATAGTAAACACCCGAGGACGTGCACGTGTATAAAGTGTCAGGCGCGTCGACTTGAAGCGGCGCATCCGAAGGTGAAGAAGAAGAGCAAACCGAAGTCTCAGCGCGGTAAAGGCTCAAAGAAGCAAATCACTGAATCTGCAATCAGCGAAGTCATGGGCATGCTTGGGCTTGATGGCAACGACGAGTAATCGTTTAAAGTTCTTCGCCATGGCCCGTAGGACTTGTCGGATTGCTCGTGATTCTGAATTTAGTGCAGAATGCCACTAATTGCGCTTCGATATCAGCACGATAAGGAATTTTGAATGACAGTGTCCAGAAAATCTAAAATAGGGCTTATCGGTGCTGGTTGGTGGGCGACTGCGAACCACTTGCCGGTTTTAGTCGAACGAGAAGATATCGAGCTTGCCAGCGTGTGCCGGCTTGGGACTGATGAGCTTCACCAAGTTAAATCCAAGTTCGGATTTACTCACGCCACTGAGAACTATGAAGAATTACTCGACACTCCCGGTCTAAAGGGTGTGGTAGTCGCCTCGCCGCACACTTTGCACTATAAACATGCACTCGCCGCTTTGAAACGTGGATTGCACGTACTTTGCGAAAAACCTCTAACGACGAAAGCCGAAGAGGCTCGTGAACTCGTCGAAGAGGCAGATCGTCAGGGCGTCGAGCTTATGGTTCCTTACGGTTGGCACTACGGTGAGTTCATTCAAGAAGCAAAACGACGGATGGATGAGGGTGCTGTAGGGGATATTGAATACGTGATGTGCCACATGGCATCGCCGGTGAGAGCACTTCTAGAAGGCAAGGAGTTCATATCTACTGGCGGTGGAGCAGGCGACAACATGTTCGCTCCTGCTGCCGATACTTGGGCCGACCCTGTAGTTGCTGGTGGAGGGTACGCTCTGGCTCAGATGTCGCATTCTGCTGGATTGGCTTACTGGCTCACTGGACTACGAGCTGAGACGGTTTCTGCGCTTACCTCAGCACCAACAAGCAAAGTGGAACTATACGACTCGTTCGCCGTTCGGTTCGCAGGTGGTGCGATAGGTTCATTTAGTGGTGCGGGTGCGCTGCCTGATAATCAGCAGTTTCAGCTAGACGTTCGGATATTCGGCTCTGAAGGTGTCATGTCAGTCGACTGCGATCGCGCTCATCTTGAAGTTCTTCGACATGATGGGAATAACTTCAACATGGATATTCAGCCCGATGCTGGTGAGTATCACGGGGGCGGACCTACAGCTAACTTTGCGGACATCATAAGCGGCAAGAGTGCAGTGAACTGGGCACCAGGTTGGGCTGGAATGCGAGCAGTTGAAATGATCGATGCTGCATATCGTTCTGCGGAGTCTGGTCGATCAGAAACCGTGTAAACGTTTTTGCATTTGGTGCGTAAAAATACCCATACGCAAACCGCATTGAACCTGCGGACTCATATCTGCGTCATTTGATCCACAAGGGCTACTTGGTGAATCTGACTGGCTATAGGGCTGAATACTAATGTTAGGCCGGTGCAGTAGTACTGGTGGTTTCTCAGTAAAAGTTTCGTAAATTTCAGGTCGAGATGTTCAATCAAAACTTCTGCTGGAAACCGGACAAATACTTGGAGATAACTTCGAGTCACCAAACCACCTAGGCAGATTGGACAGAGCGCTGCGAAGGTGTTCGGTTAGATCACACGGAATGGACTGTCGGCAACTTGCTTCAATACGGAGTTAGCATCAGCGTAATATCCGATTAATGGTCGACTAACCTCGACGTTGCGCCCTAGCCAGAGGTGTTTTCAACCAAATCAGCGCCGCCGAAAGCGAAGTTGGATCGGGCGATACGATTACCGTCTGAATTCCTCGCTAATCCGAATCTGACTCTGAAATCGTTGTTAGGTACGAAAAATCCCTCGTCGCACCGCTGTTGTTGAAAGCGTTTATTCGGCTAGTCAGATATTCTTTGGCGCAAACGAGCACTGTGTCGAGTGAAATCTAATTCATCATTCGGCATGAATGCACGTTCAGGAGCCATAACTCGTGGACGCCAATTCGTCAGCTGATCGCAAATTTAAGATTCTCGTCGTCGAGGATGATCGCACTCTCCGTGAGGCGTTGCGCTACAACCTTGTGGCTGATGGCTTTGATGTGGTCGTTGCTGATGACGGGAGTGAAGGGTTGATCACCGCCCGGCAGGACGATCCCGACGTAATTATTCTCGATCTGATGCTGCCAACATTGAGCGGGATAGAGGTTTGCAAGGCTCTGCGCCGAGATGGCTCAGTAGTACCTGTGATAATGCTCACCGCACGAGACGCTGAAATGGATCGAATCGTTGGTCTTGAATCGGGTGCTGACGATTATGTAACGAAACCGTTTAGCATGCGCGAGCTGATCGCGCGAGTCGGCGCTCAGATCCGCCGAATGGACATGCTTAAATCGGTCTCACAGAGTTCTGTTGACCAGATAATAGATCTAGGTGATCTGGTAATTAACCGAGGCTCTCGCTCGGTGACTCTCGAAGGTAAGCAGCTAGATCTACGCCCAAGGGAGTTCGATTTGCTGGCTCACTTAGCTGCGAACCCGGGCAGGGTCTACACACGAGATCAGTTACTACAGGACGTGTGGGGTTTCGAGTATTCGGGCGACACTCGAACAGTAGATGTGCATGTAAGGTGGCTGAGATTGAAGATCGAGAAAGATCCTTCAAAACCGACCCTACTCGGAACAGTTCGTGGAGTCGGGTATCGAATAAGTGTGTGATTTCTATTTTGTAATAGATAGTTCGCTTAATTGTCGAAAATTGGAGTTCTAGTTGAGTAACGTGTCACTGCGATGGCGAATGCTTGTTGAAACAAGTTTGCTTGTAGCGCTCGTTGCAGCTGGGGCACTAATTTTCGGTGTAATTGGCACGATACTGGCTGCAATTCTTGCGATCATTGCGGTCGTTTTTCTTTCTATGAGGCTCCATAGGCAATTCTCCGAAATTACCGAAGACGTCATTCGAACTACATCGATAGATCGATCCCATCGACTTGATCCGACCGGGCCTGCCGAGCTTAACCGATTGGCCCGAGCGGTAAACCGGTTGGTCGACCGGGTTGCTGCTGATATTTCGGACGAATCGTCTGAACGAGTAAGACTTGCTTCAATTCTCGATTCGATGCGTGAAGGTGTGGTGGTGGTCGACGATCAGGGTGTAATCGAATCGGCGAACCCGGCGTCGATTGAACTTCTTAGTTCAATGGGTGATGTTAAACCAGGCATGCAACTCTCTTCGCTTACGAGCCATCCAGACATGATTCGAGTTGTAATGCAATCCATTGCGGGCAATAAATCAATTTCTGCTGAAATCGAGTTGTTCGACAACCACCGCACGATAATGGCCATGTCGACTCCGTTTCCGCGCCCTGATAGCGATCTGATTCGAGCGTTATTGCTGCTTACTGATCTAACGGATGTTCGACGGCTCGAAACTACGCGCCGAGAATTTGTATCGAACGCTTCACACGAATTGCGAACACCATTGGCGGGAATTCGTGCATCGGCTGAGACTTTGCAACGCGGAGCGATTGATGATCTGGAAGGGCGCGGGGCGTTTATTCAGATGATTCGCGAAGACGTTGATCGAATGGAACAACTGATCGCCGAGATGCTTGAACTTTCTCGCCTTGAATCGGGTGAATCACCTCTTGAACTAAAAATGATCGATGCGAATTCACTAGTAGAAACAGCTATCAAGCAGTTTTCTTCGATTGCAATTGAATCGGAATTGAAGCTTGAAACGAATTTATCCGAAGGTCTTCCAACAGTATTGGTCGATGCAAAAATGATCGATCACGTATTCACCAATCTGATCAGCAACGCGGTGAAGTGGAGCAGGGCCGGGGACACGATAACCGTAAAGGGATGGGTCGATGACGGCACTGTTTGGTTTAGTGTCGGTGACACTGGGTTGGGAATCGAGCCTGAACACCTTCCACATATCTTTGAACGATTTTTTAAGACCGATGCGGGACGCTCCCAGCCGGGCACCGGACTCGGACTCTCGATCGCTCGTCATATCGTGGACGCTCACGGCGGCGTGATGTCGGCAACGAGCTCGGTTGGAGAAGGCAGTGAATTCGCCTTTACGGTGCCGACCTAGAACCCCCCTCTTACCCTCTCTTTTCACCTACTAGCCCGTTGATTCGCTCGTCGGTTATACGATCATGATTTTTGCGTCTGTCTATGCGGCTGACGATTGGTATTTAACCAATTGTTAACGACTTTGTTACGTTAGTTAACCTCGGCTTAATGGTGAGGACTGAACCTGTAGTCACTAGATGTATTTTCCACTAGTCCGACTTTATATAGATCTAAAACGTATGCACTAGAGCCAAGGAGCTCTGAACAACGTGATCAAGAACGAACTTAAGAAATTTTCAAAAATAGCCCTTATTGTTACTTCTCTATTAATTGTCGGAATCATCGCTGCCTGTGGCGGTAGTAGTTCTGGAGCCGATTCGAGTGAGATTCTCATCGACGGTTCATCGACGGTGTTTCCAATCTCTCAGGCGGTTGCTGAAGAGTTTCGAGTAGACCGACCCGAAGTTCAGATTCCAGTAGGAATCTCAGGAACTGGTGGTGGATTCAAGCGCTTTGTGGAAGGTGATATCGACATCGCTGATGCATCGCGACCAATCGAGGAATCCGAGCGAGCGCAAGCAGAAACAAATGGTGTTGGATTCACCGAGTTTGTCATTGCATACGATGGACTTTCAATCGTTATCAATAAAGCCAACGATTTTGCCACTTGTCTGACTGTCGATGAGCTAAAGAAGATTTGGGAACCTAGATCTTCGGTCGACAACTGGAACGAGGTGCGTAGCGAGTTTCCTGACAAGCCATTGCGACTCTATGGTCCGGATACTGACTCAGGAACTTTCGACTACTTCACTGACGCGATAAACGGTAAAGAAGACGCCAGCAGAGCTGACTACACCGCATCGTCTGACGATAACGTGTTGGTTCAGGGAGTCTCAGGTGACCAGGGCGCAATGGGTTATTTTGGATTTGCCTACTACACCGAGAACTCTGAAATCCTGAACGTTATATCGGTAGATGGTGGCGACGGTTGTGTTGGCCCTAGTGTTACCTCAATCAAGGATGGGAGTTACTCCCCGCTTTCACGACCTATGTTTATCTATGTGAACAACTACTCGCTTCAGCGCCCGGAAGTTCGTGACTTCATCGAGTACTACTTGAACAATGCTGCTGAACTCGCTGAAGAGGTTGGATATGTTGGGCTTTCAAAGGCCGATTACCAGTCGCAACTCGAAGGTCTTAACTAAGTACTGAACCCTGCTTCGCTCGACAATTCGAGACGATCAATAACGCAGAGTTAACAATTGACCTGCAATCTAGAGTCATGGTGAGTTTTACGCTTGCCGTGACTTTTTTTTAGAAGATGACAGAGAGTCGAAATTTTGGTGTCGAGGCTCGAATTCACTTGAATTCAGCAACCCCTGCGGAATACATCTGACTAGATGGCGACTACCTCCGAAATCAAATCAAATCGTGATCTGTTTGAGCGTGTGGCGCGTCGTCGACGACGACAGCACGCTGAACAAACAGTTGTCACTTGGTTGCTTCGTGGCGCCGCACTTATTTCGATTCTCACCACTGTCGGCATCGTCATCATTCTCGTAGCACAGAGCATCGGATTCTTCGCCGAAGTCTCACCCTGGGAATTCCTAACTGGCACCGAATGGGCGCCACTATTCTCACCTCAAAAATTTGGTGTATTGTCGCTGGTAGGCGGCACGCTTCTTGTGGCGGTAATAGCGGGTATCGTTTCGCTGACCCTCGGACTCGGAGCCGCGATTTTCCTTGCCGAGTACGCACCTGAAAAACTGCGTAGATTTCTGAAGCCGATTCTCGAAGTACTCGCTGGTATTCCGACCGTTGTTTACGGATACTTCGCTCTCACATTTGTGACACCGATTCTCCAGAACATATTTGGACACGATCAGGTGATCGTATTCAACGCACTATCGGCAGGTCTCGTTATGGGGCTGATGATTATGCCGATGGTCTCGACGTTGAGTGAAGATGCGATGGTCGCTGTGCCACGTTCGCTTAGAGACGCCGCCTATGCGCTTGGAGCTACTCGATTTGAAGTGTCGACCAAAGTGGTTATCCCGGCTGCATTATCAGGCATCGTTGCTTCGTTCATTCTGGGTGTATCAAGAGCTATCGGCGAAACCATGATCGTAAAGATCGCTGCGGGCGCAACGCCAAATCTCACGCTAAATCCTCTCGAAAGCATTCAGGCGATGACTGCATACATCGTTCAGGTTAGTTTAGGTGAGACGCCTCAGGGTTCTATTGAGTACAAAACGATTTTCGCTGTTGGTCTGCTGCTGTTCGTCATGACGCTAGCCATGAACATCATCGGACGCTGGGTGATTTCTCGATTCAGGCAGCAATATGAATAAGCAAGATTCAATAATCGGTAAACGCCAAAAGCTTCACGCTGTCCGAGTATTACGCGACCGGATTTTTGTCGTAGGATTTGCACTCGCGGTTGTTGTCGGCATTCTCGGATTAGCAGCTCTTCTATTTGACGTTTTGATCGATGGACTTCCGTTCCTGAATATTAACTTCCTGAGCAGCTATGCATCTCGCAAAGCAGAGAACTCTGGAATTCTGGCTCCACTCGCAGGAACGATTTGGATCGTTGGGATGACGGCGCTGTTGACCATTCCAATCGGCGTTGGCACTGCTATTTATCTAGAAGAATTTGCAAGTAAGAATCGTTTTAATCGTCTAATCGAACTCAACATAGCGAACCTCGCGGGAGTGCCGAGTGTGATCTACGGATTGCTCGGTTTGGCTGTATTCGTGCAGTTCCTATTCAACGGCTCCCGTAACGTGACTGCTGGCGCGTTGACGATGACGTTACTTATTCTTCCGATCGTTGTGATTGCATCGCAAGAAGCTATTAAAGCTGTGCCGTCGAGCTATCGTGACGCTGCGTACGCTATGGGAGCTAATCGATGGCAGGTTGTGAAATCTGTCGTGCTTCCGCAGGCACTGCCGAGCATGATGAGCGGAATTATTCTTGCTCTGTCACGAGCCATTGGTGAGTCGGCACCGATCTTGATTATTTCGTCGCTGGTCTGGGTGACGTTCATCCCGACTTCGCCTGACTCGAAATTCACGGTGCTTCCGCTCCAGATCTTCACATGGATCAGCCAGCCTCAGCAGGCATTTAGGGGAATTGCTGCAGCGGGAATTATTGTGCTTTTGATCGTACTGCTCAGCATGAACGGCATTGCGATCTGGATTCGAAGCAAGTACCAATCTCGGCCCGAACAATAGGGTTTGAAATATGAGATGGCGGTAGTATCTCGTCATCCTAGAAAACACAGCCTACTTCCAACGACTGACGGACGCACTAATTTGCCACGTCGGCAATGATCGTGTTGGTACGCCGCTCTTTGTTCGTTGGCTTGATCGTATTGATCCCGAAGTTTCTGTCGATGATTCGATGTCGTAGATTGTAGAAATTTTCAATCGGATATTTGGTGGTGAACAGAGTCACCTAGGGCGATCCGGTGACGTAGAGTTTCATTGATCGATTCACGCCGCCTGGGCGAACACGTCGAGTGCTCCTATCTCAGCTGGTTATAGATCGGCAGCGAACGGTAGGGCGGAATCAGTTTAGTTACTCCGTGACAAGTCCCACGATCACTTCGGCGTTTGGGACTAGGCGAAATATCTCGGGCGAGATTTTGATCTTGATGGATCTGCTTCCGCCTCCGAGGATGATGTAGTCGAGGTTCATGAGTCCGTCATCAACGTAGATTTTTATCTGATTTGGAAGCGCGAGTGCAGTGACACCACCGATCATCATGCCGGTCAACTCGGCAGTTTCTTCGGCCGGAGCAAATGAGACTTTGCCGACGTTCATAATCGGTTTCACAACATGGTTTACATCGATTCGATGTGTGGCTCGAACTACCGATGCTGTGAAAGTTTTTGGTTTCTTTTTTGATGCAACGATGATGGTATTTGCTGAGTTTTCGACCGGGAAGTCGTACTTCTCGCAGAACGCAGCGGTGTCAGCGAAATCTGGGTCGATTTCAATAACTTCGTAGGGAAGGTTAGTTGAATCGAGGAATTCGATTACGTTCGCCTCAATTTTGTTGTTGGATGATTTAGGCATGATTTCGTTGAAGTTTTATATCGGAAAGCGTGCAGTGTAGCTAAATACTCGCAATGAGACGGTATATTCAAATATGATTGTCGGCGTTAAACGTTCAACTTTAAATTGGAATCGTCGTAATATGGGAAAAACCTTTTGGATGCTCGTGATTACCCAGGAAAATCTGGATATCACCCGCTCGCGTGGTTTTTCTATGCAGGGCATAGACACTAAGAACCGCAAAAAAGCAGTTCGAATGGTGCCTGAAGATCGGGTTTTGTACTACGTCTCAGACAAAAAAGGCTTTGCAGCTACAGCAACCGTAACATCGGATAATTTTGAGGACGAAGAACGAATCTGGAAGCACCATCGTGAGAAAGAAGTTTTCCCGCATAGGGTCGAACTCAATGCGGATGTAGTGCTTGATGAGCCTGACTACATTGACGGGTATGAAGTAGGACCCACTCTCGAGTACGTCAAAAAGTGGCCGCCACATCTATGGCCACACGCCTTTTACGGCATGCTGCACATTATTCCGCAGCGCGACTTTAATCTCGTCGAAGCTGAGTTGAGGCGAGCCGGAGGTATTGCGCCACCACCACAGCCACCAGTAGCTGAAGCGCCGATTGAAGTTCCGGTAGAGACTCGAGTGGTTGCTGTAGCAAGTTCTGCTGTGGCACCTTTGCGATTATCCCACTCTTTGAACGAAGCACGTAAACAGTTCTTCGCATTGGCAAGAACCATCAGCGGTCGCTCGAGGCGCAGGCGTTTGCAGAAGCGCAGATAGCACTCAGGTTCTAGCGTCGCCTGTTGTTGGCCCGATACGATCATTCACCAAGTCCCTGAGAGGCACGCGGAAATCTGATTGGTGATTCGGTCTACCGGTGCGAGATCGAAGAGTCCAACACGCCGTCTTCTATGAACGTTAGTCGCCGGGTTTCATGAGTGAGCGATCGAACGGCTGATTATTGTGGTCGACCCATCCGGTGCCTGAAACGCTCGATTTCTGGGGGTCGGGTTCACCGACACCAAAGTTATCGGTGTATAGCGAAGCCAACTGGTCGATCTCACTCTGAGGAATATCGTCTATGTCGCAAGCTGCCGCATATTCGTCGATCTGTTCGACCGATGTCATTGTCGGCAAGCACGAAGCCATGATCTCGGGCATGAGCGTGAACTTGATAGCGATCTGACCAATGGTAGCTGGCTTTCCAGCGAACATGAAGTCGATATTATTAAGCTTCTCGATTGAGTTCTTCAGCCAATGCATTCGCCTGTAGGCGCGGTGGTCGGAAGGATCGAACGGACTTTCTTCGAGTACGGTGTCCTTGGTGTACTTGCCATCGAGCATTCCCGATGCGTGCGGCACTCTTGAGTAAACACCGACGCCGTTCTTTGCTGCAGTTTCCATCATAACGTCTGCTGGGTCTTGTTCGAGGATCGAGTAGATTAGCTCAGCCGGAACCTTCATTTCGTTGACTGCGTACATGCCCTCTTCTAGCCAGCCGATATCGGGTCCGACAGCAACACCGTAGTACCGGATCTTGCCTTCAGCTTTTAGATCTTCGAGAGCAGCGATCGTGTCGTCTCTCTGAAGCGCCTTCAGACGAGGGTTGTGGTACTGATAAATGTCGATGTAATCGGTCTGAAGTCGTCGTAGGCTGCCTTCACAAGCCTTCTTGACGAAGTCTGAGTCCCACTGTTGTGGACGTTCCTTGTGGCCTTCACGTGTAGCTTCGATGTCGTAGCCGAACTTGGTTCCGATCACGAGGTCTTTCCGTCGACCTGCGAGAGCTTTTGGAATTATCTCCTCACCGTAGCCGGCACCGTAAGTGTCAGCAGTGTCGAAGAACGTTATGCCTTTGTCGGCTGCCTTCTGAAGAAGATTAATTCCATCTTCTTCTTTGACTTCGCCCCACCAGTTCATGCTCACGCTCCATACGCCGAATCCAATTTCGGAAACGGTGAGGTCGGTCGATTGCATCTGGCGGTATTTCAACGTGATTGTCCTGGGGGCTAACTGAGTGGTTGGTGTGATGAGCGAACTAAACAGAGACTGTTTTTAAAGTGAGTGCTTCGTGAATTTTTGAAACTTGTGTATTGAATTCAGCGTCGGTCAGTGCTGGGGACAAAGCAGATATATCAATTTTATGTTCGAGCTCTACCCACGACTTGCAACCGCCGTATTCGTCGGTAACGTCTACAGTAGTTGGTGTTTCGAGTTTATAAGCTCTGACGATCATAAGTTTCAACGGATTGTGTGGCTTCCAGTTGAATCGTTTCACAGTGAAATTTTCTGACCAGATGTGAAACGAATCGAGCGCTTGCACTTGGTGTTCTTCTGAAATATCGATTGTTTCAACAAGTTTGCAGTAAATAGAAAAAGTGATCTCTTTGCTGAAATCGGCGTTCTCTGTCTCTTCAAGCAGATTTTGATTCTCCTGTTTCAGGAGCAATTGTCCTTCGTGAAAGAGCCCTGGATACAGTACAAACTGCTCGTGCTCGATTTTGAAGTGACGTCCGTCTTCACGGATGCCGCCTTTTCGCAACAAGAAAATCTGTTCACCACGTTCTAGTGCGCTGGACGTCACCGCCCATTCCTTGAGACCTATGTTTGATGATTCTAAAGACATTAAACGTTTCTTTGCAGGTTAATAAGACTGCCGTTTCACAGGAGCAATATCCTGCCCGTAATAACGCTGACCCAAAGAATTTTATAGTGAAATCCCTTAGGTGCGTTCCCCAATAGTTGGCTTACTCGTATTCGTTTATGAACTGCTTGTGGCGTTGAGTGCGTTTTCGACGATGCCAGCCCGTTTGCGGAGCATGTTTAGGGCGTTGTTCGTGGTTATTGCCTGAATATCCTCAGCGGTCGTGCCTCTAAGGGCGGCAAGTTTTTCAGCGACAATAGCGATGTCTTTGGGTTCAGTCCACTTGGCACGATTCTTCTTGAACATCTGTGGATAGGCGTCGGTCTCGAGTAACATTCGATCTTCAGGCGTGTTTATCGCTATCTCTTCGAGATCAGTTTTATGGGTAAGCGTTTTGGCGAAGGAAATGTTGAATCCAAGATCAAGAAGTTCTTTGGCGAAATCCCACCTGCCTTGAAAGTAATGAGCAGTTCCGCCGATTTCTCCGGCGTTGGTTTCCTTCAAAATCGATATCGTGGCGTCTCGCGCTGAACGAGCATCGTAGTTGTCCCGATGCTCTCGAATGTGAAACACGATCGGCAGTTCGTGCTTACGAGCTATGTTGATTTGGGCATGGAACGATTCGGCCTGCCATTCTTTGTTAGGCGATTTTTCCTGATGGTCAATACCGATTTCGCTCATGACTACTACGTGCTGAGAAGCTGCTAAATCACTGAGCTTTGATAGGTCGTCCGCAGTTAGCGAATGATCGAGATCGGTTGGATGAACGCCAACTCCAGCGAATACGTTTTCGAAGTGAGCCGCCATATCGATAGCTTTTTGCGAGTCTTCGACCGTCGTACCGGCGGTAAGAATCCCGCCGACGTTGGCTGCGACAGCGCGGTCGACGATGTCAGTGGATTCTTCTAGGGCGTGTTGGTGAATATGTGCGTGGGTATCGATGAACATGTGCAAGAAATTTCGTGGCAGGAGCAGATGATGTTGTTTGAGTCGTCGTCGTCCTTCGACTAGCTCAGGATGGCACGTTAGTCTGTGAACTTTGATACCAGTGACTTTGTCCAAGATTGGATCGATCGCCAGTCGCGGTAGTCGCCTTGTGGTGTTGGGGCGAAGCGATCGATGATGCGCAAATACCACGGTAGGTTCGATCGTTCGAAGTAGCCAGAGAATAGCGCATTGGAAACTATATTCAGCTTTGGCGCAACGTCAGCGAGATTATCGACGAAATCCCGATGTTCCCTTTCTCCTGCTTCAGGGTTGTTTAGGCTTAGAGTGCCGACAGAAAACAGTGCAACCGGCTTGCCATTGATTCGTTCCGATGTGATTGCGGCGAACATCCCGGCTGCTGCGAGCCATTTGCCACCGTATATGGGTGATCCGATGACGACCGCATCATAATCGTCAGGATTCAGTAGACTTGTTGCTTCTGCTCCGTGAGCATCAAGACCGGCAGATTTGAGTTCGTGGACCATTGCTGAGACGATTTCCCGGGTGGACCCGAAGCGGGTGGCAAATGCGACCAGAACTCTTGTCAATTTCAACTCCACACGACTACGAATTTAGAAACTCGGGGTTAGCTAGTAAAGAAGTATCGCGTATACGGCTGGAGATGTGCAGCAAAAAATATCGATAGTGTTACGCGACGGTAATACGTGCTTAAATCTCGCGTAATTTTCCCTTGCGTTAGCGATTAATGCCAAAGTTTTTGCCGTGATGTGTTTTACGGCAGTTCTTCAAAACAGGCTAAGGGACGTCGAGGTGTTGGGTAAGTGCGTTACCTAGGGTTACCGGTTGTGTTTTTCAAGGATGCAAAATGACGGGCCAAATGATCCAGATTATGAGTCACACCGGCCGCCTTCGTATGCTGAGTGTTCGTTCCCGCTTATCGGTCTTAGTTCAGAGAAAACGGTGGATATTCATCAGTAGTCAATAGGAATGCGTACGCCTGTACTCGGAGTGACCAACTGCTTACTCCAACGAGGAATTTATGGATTCCTTCGGGTAGTTTTTGGGGTGATAAGGATTACGACCCATCCGATCAGCACAAGAACTATCTCAACTGTTAGGAGAACAGAAAGAACGATGTAGTGCGGTATGGCCAAAATCCACTTGATAAGTGGAAGCCATCGATTCAATTCGCCTTGAGCCGGGTAGTCCAACGTGAGATGGATCGATTGTTCCTTGTCGGTCGAAGGATATTCGTCTGTAAGCAATAGCAAGTACGCTCCAGCACGGGTCGAAAATTTGGTCGCTTCCAGATTGAAATCGAACCACCATCGTGGTATTTCTGACGGAACAAAACCATAAGAATTATTGGAAATAGGCTAATAGCTTGTAGACCACTGACTATTAGGAGGATTGGTATGACAGTTATGCCTCTAAAAAATACAGTCAGACGATTTCTAAGCTCGCCGAATAATCCGACATGGTCATATTCGGTGAATCGCTTGTCATATGAATTCGTACCTATTAACTTGCTGATATCGAACGTGTGGTGCCAGCAGGATATAACACTTTGTACTAAAGCTACGAGATGTGGCTACGCCTACCACTTGGCTTGGGCGGGGTGTAAGTTGGCGGACAGCGATTGTGAAAAACACCGTTTAAACATCTACAGATTAGGAAAGACTCAAACATGCGTGCAGGACTTGGACAAATCAGACAGCCATCACCTGAATACTTGCTGTTCGCCCAGCAATACGGGATGAACGATATTGTGTTCAACACTCCCGATATCCCGGGCCACGATGGAACGTGGGCTGTCCACGATCTGGTGAATCTTCGCCGTAACGTTGAAAACTACGGCCTGACGCTATCAGCACTTGAAAATGTGCCTACAACGTTCTACGACCACATCATGCTGAACGGTCCAAAGCGTGATGAGCAGGTCGACAACATGATTACTACCGTGCGAAACATCGCTCGTGCAGGTATTCCGATCTTTGGCTATCACTGGATGCCTTCACACGTTTGGCGAACCCCTGAACAACTGATTCGTGGAGGCTCAAGGGCTACTGCTTTCAACTACAAAACAGCTGGCGATATGCCTCTCACACACGGTCGGGAATACACCGAAGAAGAGATGTGGGTGAATCTCGAGTACTGGATCAAGATCATTACACCGATTGCTGAAGAAGAAGGCATTCGACTTGGTATTCACCCGTGCGACCCTCCGGTAAAGAAGCTCGGCGGTATTCCGATGCTTTTCAATTCGTACGACAACTACCGCCGCTACTTGGACATTTATCCATCGGACAACTGTGCTATCGAGTTCTGCCAGGGAACTGTTTCTGAAATGTTCGACTCAGAGGGCGACGCTCTTTACGAGTTTATTTCTGAAATGACTGCAAAGCACAAAATTTTGTACGTTCACTTTCGTAACGTTTCGGCTCCGAACCCAGAGGACTTCCGAGAGGAATTCATCAACACGGGACACGTCGATATGTATCGTGCCATGAAGGCTTACAACGACAACGGCTTCGATAGCTTTTTCATCGATGATCATGTTCCGCACACGCATCAGGACACGCAGTTCGGTCACCGAGGCCGTGCGTTCGCCAACGGCTATATTCAAGCAATGATCGAGGCTGTTACGAAAGGGTCTTAGACCTAATTTCTCTGGCGGGGCTTGTCGATGCTGATTGATTTGTCACGTCGGATGGATCTGAACGATTTTCACTAGAAGTTCGTTTAAGTGGCGCACTCGATTCGACGATTGTTGTCTGAAGCTCGACCCTTCACCCGGTCCCTCAGTTACGATAACTTCACTCGGTAAATCGTGCTGGCAAGTGTTGGAATGCAGGAAGCGAAAAAGATGAGTTCGTTTAGAGATTCGATAAAATCTGGTATGTCGGAATATCTAGGGGAGCTAAAAAAAAAGCTCGAAGGTCTTACCGAAGCCGAGCTTTACTGGCAGGCGAGTTTGGATACAAATACGATTATCTGGCTTGTTTGGCACATGGCGCGTGTTGAGGATAACTGGATTAACGGCGTGATCGCCGGGGGTGACAGCGTGTGGGATTCTGGAGGATGGACAGCCAAGACTGGAATTACCTCGGAAGGAAACGGCTATTCGAACACCCTAGACGAAGTGCGGGCGCTTCCTGAAGTAGCTGTTTCGGATTTGCTCGCCTACTACGACTTTGTACGTGACTCAGCGTTTGCCGTTATCGACGGAATGTCGGATGATGATGTTTCGAACGAATTTTCGCGTGGTGGGCGGACGATCACTTTGGGTTGGATTTTGGGTCATGTAATTGTTGAAGAATCTCAACATCTTGGTCAGGTCGCCCTGATTCGTGGAATAATTCGAGGCCTCAAAGGCTAGTAAAGGTGCGTGTGTGATATGCCTTCATTCAGAGATCCGATCAAAAGTGGACTCAACGAGTACTACGGTAAACTCAAAGAATCAGTAGCAAGCCTTACGCCTGAAGAACTGATGTGGCAGCCGAGCCCCGAATCGAACCACATTTTGTGGACGGTTTGGCATATGGCTAGAGTGTCCGATCGTTGGGCGAATTCGACTGTGCTTGGCAATGATGAACTCTGGACTCGCAACGGTTGGGCTGCCAAGCTCGATATGCCTGAAGACCGATACGGACGCGGCGAAACTCCCGATCAAGTTCGAGATTTTCCTTATGTCGATATCAGCCTAATACTCGAGTACTACGATGCAGCACACGCTTCGGTGCTTGCAATGATCGATGCATTGGAGCAGTCGGATTTGGATCGAGACGTGTTTGCTGAGTACCGGGATGAGTCGCTGAATATCGGCTGGATTCTGGGGCACATTCTCGCCGAGGAGTCTCAGCATTTGGGGCAGGTCTCCTATATTCGGGGAATTCAGCGAGGCTTCAATAGGTAGTGCCGATCAGGTACATGTTTTCCAACTCCACTATTAGATATAACGAAAAGATCAAATTACTTGGCATGGAGGGGTTGTTTGACCATTTGATGAACACTTTGGAAGTGGCTTCGATAAATCCTGAGTTGGAGATTTTATTCAAACGCTCTTGAGTTAGTCGAAATTGGGACTTAGGAAGCATTTTAAGGACGGTTGTCCTTAAAATGTTGAAGCAGCGATGAATCTCGGTTGTGGGGCGCACCTGTTCGATAGGGCAAAAGGATTGCCGGGTTCACGTCGTAAGGGTACGGGGATCTACATCATTCCGCCCGAGCCGCGGGATTTATTAGCTCTTGTTCACAGCAAGTTCAGGAACTATCTGTTCAAGTAACAGCGCACACTGCTCAAGCGAAGTTGCTGAATCGCGACCCTGACAAATGAGAATCATGTTGCCGTAGATTATGTAGTCGCCGTATTTCGATATCCGGCAATTTGAGGAATCACCACCCGCGCTTCGAGTACAGGCTCGGGCGTCTTTTGCGCCTTCTTCCCACATGGTTTCGCCCGTCTTAATAACTGCATCCGGTCCGGTTCGTTCATCGGCGAATATTGTGCCGAACT
>Ga0209403_10001799_pt1 | contig 26912 bp, 29 predicted proteins | sample ArcticOcean_MG_C_8_FD_187440 | JGI IMG/M metagenome (GOLD analysis project Ga0209403, IMG submission 187440) | Marine microbial communities from western Arctic Ocean - ArcticOcean_MG_CB11_86 (SPAdes) (version 2) | ecosystem: Environmental > Aquatic > Marine > Oceanic | place: Arctic Ocean... | reverse complement strand
AGTCCTGTCGAATACGCCAGACAGCGGTAACCACCTTCCAATTCAGCCACTGCATTTTCCAGAGCCCATGAGGTGGGTGTTCCTGTACATCCATATACCATTTCCTGCACACCAGACTCTTCAAGATGGTCACGTGAATTTAGTTGTTCGATACTTTCCGCAAGCACGGTGGAAACGTGATACACTGGCGGATTGACCATGCCGCCGTAGCGATGAGGGTCACGTCCGGAAAGGATGATACGCGTGTCTTCACGCAGAGTAGATAAATCAGCTAGTTTGCTCATTAGAGTCGATAGTACAGGTTGTGTCGATGCCGCCTCGGGTGCTGTAGCGAGTTTTAATCAGTAATTCTTCAGGTTCAAGCAGTGAGTACAAATCATTAAAAATCCGCGCTGTTACCCCTTCCTGGAAAATTCCTACATTACGGAAAGTCAGGAAATAATATTTAAGCGCTTTGAGTTCAAGCAGTTTTTGTCTGGGAATATAGTCAACCCAGACTATTCCTGTGTCAGGCAATCCTGAAAAAGGGCAGACCGCCGCAAATTCGTTCATTTGATAACTGACTCGCTGCCGCGGACCCGTATAATCAAAAGTTTCCAGAAAATTGGGCTGAATTGAACTCTCGTCCTCAAAATCAAAAACCCGGCCTTCTGCATAATCAATACTGGAGGTATCCATAAAATTTTTCAATTAAGGGTTGCGTTATGTTAAAGAATAAGGATAATGTGAAGATTTAGTCAAACCATTTTTCAGTACAGATAAAACGCTGCACTGAGCAAAAAAAGAACTGATGATAAAAAGGAAAATTGGTCTCATACTCATCGCGTCTTCCATTTTGTTCTGGTTCATCGATAGATTTTCATTCATAATTTCTTCTAATTTTAGCAGAATTTTGTGTAGAGATCTTTATTTACTGCCTGTGAACGGCCTTCTCGGTGATTTCTCCTGTGGATTTAACGCAGACATGCATTTTACCGCTTTGATGTTTCTTGTTTTGATTTCTGGAATTGCACTCATTATCATATCACTCGTTCAGAAAGAAGTGCATTTATAAAATTCTCAAGATTCTATGACTAAACTGGAACTAAAACAAGCTCTTGAAACCATTTTATTTGTCGCAACTCATCCTCTTGCACCAAAACAACTGGCTGAGATCCTCGGAGAGATTGAGACAAAAGAGATAAGGCAGCTGGTAGAGGAGCTTAATCTATCCTATAAAAAAACCAAGCGCGTTTTCCGGATCGATCCGGTTGCGGACGGTTTACAGATGCACACACTTCCGGAACATAAGAAATGGGCGCAGGCGCTTGAAACAGTCAAAACCATCAAACTTTCTCCTGCAGTCATGGAAACCTTAGCCATTGTTGCCTACAAACAACCCATCACGAGGGCAGGTATTGAGTTTATTCGGGGAGTCGATTCGTCCCACACTATCCGCCGTTTGATGCAGCAGAAACTAGTTCGTATAGTTGGTCGTGAAATGCTTCCGGGACGCCCCGGCATTTATGGAACCACCAAAAATTTCCTCGAAATATTCGGCCTCACCAATCTCAAATATCTGCCTACTTTAAGCGAACTTGACATGGACAAACTGCCTGGAGAAAATCAACTCGAACTACCGCTTGAGGAAGATTCAGAATAGCTTTTGTTAAAGTCCCTGCAAAATAATAATTGTACGGAGTGGCGTAATCTTAGAACTGCTGTGCCTCAGCCGTAGAGCTTGTCAGACCTGACCATCAGGAAAATATTTCCGTGTCGAAAACCATAAAATCCAATAATATGCCGCCAAAGTGACAAGAAAAATGTACTCCACCGCAGGCATGGGAATGCCTGAGATTTGCGCTTCAATTTTCTTTTTATATTTATTATACAAAGTGGGATCAGCAATTCTTGCTTCCACCTCGCTCATCAGTCTGAACTTAAAAAAGTAGGGTTTGAGCCGTAGCTCATGTAACGGTTCAACCACCGCATCCGGAACTTTTGTGCGTTTCAGCTGCCATAAACCTGGCCCTGTAATCTGGTGACTCTGCAGCGCCGCTGCCATGTATGTGCCTAGCAGTACAGTTGGTATAATAACGAGTACAATGGCCAATGTACCACGCCGGATATCACCCCAATTAATAATGTCCATTGTTTTCAATTGATGGATTGTGTGTATTTAAAAGATAAGATAATGTAGCATGATTGACACAATGATCAATCCAGATATTCGCAGACTTTACTCTCAGAGAGATTTTCATGAGCAAACATCATAAACAAAAAAAAGAATCTAAAAAAGCTCATCGCAGGCAAAATGCCCGTTGGTTGGTTGGCATTACCAGTGTATTGATCCTGTTGCTTGCAGGCTGGCTCTGGTATGAAAGTCTGGAAGAAGATAACGATTTGACTGCAATCGGGCAAGGAGAGAACGTGGTAGTTCAAATTCATGACCCCGGTTGACCTTCCTGCCGTGCGCTCAAGCGGGTGGTCAACTCGCTCAAACCTGAATATGAAGGAAAAATTCGATTCCTGGTTGCAAGTTTAAACTCCAGAGAAGGCCGCTGGTTTGCGGAATATCATAACGTCAGCAAAGTCACTCTGCTCTTTTTTAAACCTGACGGCACAAAAATAAGTTCTTTAAACGGAGAACAGGAAGCAGATTTTTTACGTCGTGTATTTGATCGGGTTTTTAAGTTGAAATAAGTGAAGCGGCTGAGAGCGGGATCCTCAAAGTGAGCAATCATAATCAATAATCAACGGAGCGTGATCAGAAAAGCGCTCTGCGATATAAATCGATTCTGCGCATGCCTTTGCTGCAATTTCGGGAGTGGCAACCTGATAATCAAGCCTCCAACCCACATTTTTCTCCCACGCTCTTCCGCGGTTTGACCACCAGGTATATTGATCAGGATTTGGATTTAATTTTCTGAAGACATCAACATAACCGTACTCCGTAAATAACTTTGTCATCCATGCACGTTCTTCAGGTAAAAATCCTGAATTTTTCTGGTTATTTTTCCAGTTTTTCAGGTCAATCTCCTTGTGCGCTATATTCCAGTCTCCGCAGATGATGACCTCTCTTCCGGATTTTTTTGCCTCCACCAGCCATTTTTCAAAAAATTCCAGCACCTTGAATTTAAAGTTTTGCCGGACATCACCGCTACTTCCGGAAGGTAGATAAAGTGAAACTATGCTTAAGTTGCCAAAATCCGCTTGAATAAAGCGGCCTTCCGTATCCATTTCTGACCAGCCGATACCTCTTTGAATTCGCTCAGGTTTTTTCTTAAAATATAATCCTACTCCGGAATATCCCCTTTTTACAGCAAATTCAAACGCACTCTTCAAACCATTAGGTTCAAGCATGACTTCAGTTAACTGCTCAGGTTGTATCCTAGTTTCCTGTAAACAAACCACATCTGCCTCCTGCGCTTTAAGCCATGCAAAAAAACCTTTTGAATCAGCGGAACGGATGCCATTGAGATTTGCAGAAATTAGACGCATAAAAGATATCAGCTATTTAAATGTGTATTTGGGACTTCCTAAAAAATTTAGCTTTTGTCATCCAAAACTAGTTCCGGAACCAGTTCAGCAATCAGCTTGAGGAAAATTCTAAAGAAATTATATATTTTTGATTCTCCGCGAATTTTGGATAGCCCTTCAGTACCATGAGGGATTTATTGACTCTGACTCCGGAAACTTTTTTTGAAAGCGCAAAAACTTCATCCTTTATTTCTCCGCCTTTATAAATATGCACTACAGATTCCGTTTTCCGTAAGTCTGCGGTCCAGCGTACCAAATCGATTAGAGGTGCGACTGCCCGTGCGGTCAGCAGAGGAAATCTTTGTCGCCACGGACGCTGTTTTCCTAACTCTTCCCCGCGTCCAAGTACAGTTTGGGCATTTGAAAGTTTTAAGCTCTCAATCATTTGCTGCACAACCTCAATTTTTTTATTTCGTGAATCCACCAGCGTCAGCCGTAAATCAGGACGCACAATCGCCAGCAGCATGCCGGGTAAACCTCCGCCTGTACCGAAATCACAAACGTCCGTATCAGGGCTGAATTTCCGGAAAATCAACAATGCGAGACAGGGCAGAATTTGTTTTTCCCACAAAAATTCCGTTTCTTTACGGGAAATCAAATTTACTTTTTGATTTGCCTCAAGCAGTAAAGCTGCCCATTTTTCGAGCAGTTGCCATTGGCTGTCTGAAATATCGAGTCCGTTCTCTAAACATATTCGTCGGACATTTGCAGCAGTGAGGGGGCTTTGATAATCACTCATTCTTGAGTGTTTGCTGGAAGGAACCTAGAGTGGACGCGGTTTTCTGCTAACAAGCTAAAAGTGAACTTAAATGATTTCATCTAAATTAGTCTGAGACTGCCTGCTGTGCTTCCGCTGGACTTTCCTGAGCTGATGCAGCTGAGGTGTTCCCTGCTATTTTATCACCAAATAAAGGATGGCGAGTGGTGTATTTACTGTCTTGTATAATAAACTGTAATCCAAGACGTTTTTCAAGATTAAAAAGCAGAGGTCCCTGAAGATTTACAGTCACATCTTCCTTATTTTTGGCCATTGTTACAATGACAAAGACTGACAGGTCATTGATACTTTCTGCTTTCAGTTTTCTCAAATTATCCTGAGTCAATTCAAGTTCATAATTTGAAACAGAAACATGCGGTTCAATCATCACAAAAGCAAGCGCCTGGTTATCAACCGCCTGTAGCCAACGGAAAGGTGACGAGGCCTCATCTTCTCTGATCGCAAAACGACGGTCTTCGGAAAAACCTATTAAACCTGAAGGGAAATTTATTACCTGATTTTCTTCTATTTCAATTTCGCCAAAACGGGAAGTTTGGATAAGCATATATATTTGATTTGATTTAGAATTTACCTAAAAGGTTTTTAAGTCCGGCTAATGAAAGTGGAGACTCTTGAGCTGCACGCCTGTTTTCCTCCTGAATGCAAATATATACTTCTTCCCTGTGGATTATATAACTCCGAGGTGCTTCTATTCCAATTCGCACTTGTTTGCCTTTGACCTCGACCACTGTGATCTTTACATCATCCCCAATGGTTATGCTTTCTCCCGACTTCCGTGTCAGTATGAGCATAGTTGCCTACCTTTTAAAACGATTGATTCCTGACTAAAAGGAACTAAAAATATTTCTAAGACTTTGCTGAATTAACGCAGAAAATCCGATAATGTCGGCTGGATCAAACGAGCACCTGTGTTCAATGAAAGTTTGTTGTTTGCTTCCGCGACTTTAAGGTCCACAGTTGCTTCTGCAATATCCAGATCCTGAATATCCGAAAGCTGCCTCTCCTTCTCAAACTGCTGGTTTTCCAACTTTGCCTGAGTTGCATAGAGTTCACGAATGGTGTTTCCAACTCCTGCCTGCTGCTTTAGAATTTGATTTTGTGCTAATTCAAGCTCACCTAATCGATTTGCAATCGCAATGCCATCATTAGCCAGAAGGGCACGCTCCATCGCAGCAAGCAAAGAAAATGTATCCACCCCGTTTTCGCCTTCTCCGAGAAATAGTTCCTGAGCGGTCACATTAACCGGAATGGCAAGTCCATTTGAAATCAGGGCTTCTTTTTTATGAACAGAACCATTATAGGTCACTTCCGGGTTAGGCTGATAGACAAACTCAATCCCTTCAGGGAATAAAATACCCAGTGAATCTATGTCAAATTCTGCTGACTTTGCGGAATTAAAATCAAATTGTCTCGGAAGAACATTGCCCAAACGACCCTCCTGATCCGAAAATTTAAGCACAACCTGATCATTGAGTTTTCCATCCGGATTAAAGACGTGTGTTACCGGACGTAAAGTTTGCTCTTTGCTCCATGTTCTACCACCGTCATCCGAAATTTTTACCTTGGCCTGTCCCCAGACTCCGCCTTTGGTGACTTTGATTCGATAATTGTTTGAGGAATATCCCTCAAATTGTGCCCGAAATTGTTTCACATCCAGTAACTCACGGATGTCTTTCTGCGTAATTCCTTTTTTCTCAACTTTAGCAGGTTGAAAGATACCGTTCTTTTCCAATGCCGGCGAAAGGCTTTTGATTCCGGAAAACAAATAAAGTTTGCCCTCGCGTGCGTTGCCTGTATCGAATAAAGTTTTACTGACCGCAGAAAACTCGCGGGCCACCATCTGTCTTGTTTCTTCGTTTGAATCGCTGCCAGACTGTGAAAGCGCCAGTGTGCGGACCTGTCCCAACATTTCATTGATACTACCAATTTCAATTTCAGAACGCAGCAGCCACGCGATGTTGTCATCAACATTCTGGAGCAGTTGTTTCTGCGAAGACATCGTTGTAACAATATCCTGTGATCTGGCCGCACCTATAGGATCATCGGACGTTTTGTTCAAACGACGACCTGTAGCCATCTGGACTTGTATGTCCTGAAGCTTGCCTGAAGATCTTTGTATATTGTCAACAACGTGGTCACGTTTTGTGACCTCAGTCACTCGCATTTAAAAGTACTTGTGATTTGGGTTTAAGTTTTTCTTGATGTCTTCGTAAATAGTTGTCATTCCCGCTTTCGCAAGAATGACAAAAAAGTATATCCTTCAAAGTTTTTACGGCTTCAACTTTCTTAACAGTTTCCAAATTAAGAATAGTGAACAAGTAAAAGCTCAAAATAACACGATTTTAAAACTATTTAGGAATTAGTCTTTAATACTTTATTTTTACATATTAATAACGGTTTCCATCATTTTATCAACAGTATTGATAAAACGCGCGGATGCTTCATAAGCTTTCTGGTACTGCATCATGTCCGTCAGTTCTTCATCCATGTTGACTGAACTGATTGAACTACGGATTTCCTTAAACTGCTTTACCATACTTTCCTGTTGTGCCTGTTCAGTATTATTCCTTTGAATTTTAAGTCCCATGCCTGTGAGTACACCATTGTAATACTCGTCAAATGTCATAGTCTCATCCCTCATGGTCGGCCTTGTCTGCAGTTTTGTAATTTCCAGCGCGATTCGGTTGTCTCCGGGAATAAGGTCTTTGCCTGTAGAAATGTTATTTGTATTCTCATGAATATGACCGCTCAACTGAATATCTTCTGCGCCTTTAAGAGTATCAAAGAAACTGTTTAAACCAAGAACCTGGGCGAGGCTGGATTGATCTTCGCCAAAAATAAACTTGTAGTCTGCACCACTTTGCAGGAGTAGCGAACCGTCTCCTTCAATAGAAGCCTGCAGTAATCCAGGATCATTGACCGTTTGATTGAGGCGCTTCACAATATCTGGCAGTGTATCTTTTCCTGCCTGTACTTCTATCTCATAAGTTTCCAGAATTTCATTGTGAGGATCAACCAGATGAAGCTGAAAAATACCGTCTTTCAGGAAAGGCAGAGGTTGATTAAGCGCGGCAGAATTTAAACCGAAAGTACTCTTCATCATTTCTGTCGCGGAGTTAATTCCTGTACCGGAAGCATGAATTTTGTTAACTTTTCCAGCAAGATTGAAAGCAATTTCGTCAAGATTGTTCTGATACTCTACGATTGTATCATCACGCATTCTTAACATTTCACTCATTTCACCTTCACGAAAAGTTCTGGTCAAATCACGACGGTTATCGTTGGTTGAAACACCGTCTATGTTGAGCATCCCCAATTCTCCACCCTTCATTTTACCTTCGAGCTGATAGCGGTTATTTCCTTCAACCAGAGTCCAGTCACGGCCGATGATAACCGTGGTACGTCCATTTGGGTCTTCAAAAGAATTTATATCAACCAAATCTGACAATTCTTCAATTGCCTGATTTCGTGCATCTCGCATATCGTTTGCAACACGCTGTCCACCTTCATAAGAATTAATCTGCCGATTCAACTCAGCTACTTTCTGACCCAACTCATTTACCTTGTTAACAGTCGCCAATAGACGTCCGTTAATTTCTTTACGCAAGCCGCTGAGTTGAGAATGCATCCCGCGAAAACGACTAGCCAACACATCACTTTGTACCTTTACTTGCATTCTCGCAGGTTCAGATTCGGGTTGATTTGAAAGTTGACTCCAAGAGTTCCAAAACTCGTTCAACGCTTTGTGTAAACCGTTGCCTTCTATTTCACTAAAAATTATTTCAATTTTTTGCAGAAACTCTCCACGTGATTTAAACATTCCGGAACGTGGATTTTCCTGGAGGATTTTGCGCTGCACGAATTTGTCGTAAACGCGTGATGTCGGTTCTGCGTCGGCACCGCCTCCTACACCAGTTGGATCCGGTGCAGACGTGCCTGAGCGTACCTGTTGGCGAGAGAAGCCTTCGGTCTCTTGATTGGCAATATTATGCCCAACTGTTTGCATTGCGCGCTGATTGATACTCAGGGCGCGTTGTCCCAAGTTTAGGGAACTATTGAGCGAAGACATGGTAAAATGCAGAAATAATTAGGGTTCCTTAACGATCTTAGTGACTAAAAGTCAGACTTCTGTGCGGGAAATCGTACTCGTCGATGTTTGTATTTTTCCCGAATCTGAATAAGTTGGAGGACCGTTCTGGAGTTGGCTCATGAACTGAATCGAAGACTCGACCGACTTTAAACGGCCTGATGCCTGAAGAGAGTTTTCATCCGCAATTTTGTGAATTTCGTTTATTAAACTCTTCAGTTGATCAAAACATTGCTGCAGCGGTGCTGAGTATTCCTCCGTCGCACGGCTAATAATTACGCTCAGCGTCAAGTCTTTCGCTTCCATACTCCAGGACTCGGCAACCTGTTCCACAAGCTGAATTCGCTCCTTTTCAAGCCGGGCAGAGGCACGTACACAGCGTGATTTCTCTCCCTGAAGTTTGAGCAGCTCTGAACCGCGTAAACGGCCAAACCCTTCGGATTCCTTCTGCAGCAAAGAAATCAACTGCTCGTGCAGTTCGACTTCCTGTCGCAAAATATTCAGCAGTTCTTTCATAATTAAAAGGACACCTTATAACGGCCCACCACGGACACCATATTATTTAATGCGCTTATGTTTCAGACCGTATCTTCATGAAAAGCGTCTTCCAGCATTGCTTTGGCTAGACTTTGTGAATCTACCTGAAATTCGCCATTCTTGATTTTTGCTTTCAGTTCTGCAACCCGATCCGCACGCACTTCCGGTTCTGTAGAAATCCGACTTTTTATTTTATTCATCACAAACGTCGAATTCTTATCGGGAGTCTCCGCAGTTTCATGGGTATCTCCGGAACGGCCTGTGGTTTGCTGATTTTCTTTAGCAGTCCCGCCCTTTATTCCATGAAATTCGGGGGGCTGTTGTCCAGTAATTTTCATATCCACCTGTTGATGTTAAATATTCAATTCCCTAATTCCGCGATAATGTCCGGTGTAAACCGATAAGCATATCCGCAGACTCAGACGAGCGCAACAATAAAGGTGCGGTCCGCTGATCTGAGAAGACCCATAGGGCGTGTTAAATAACAAAATTTCGGAAATTATTAGCATTACTTCCGAAAAAAGCATAAATTGCCACTTCAGTCTTGGGCCTCAGCTAAGGTGATTTGCTAATCCGGAAGATCCTTGTCTTTTACTTCCCTGATTTATCACAGAAACACCTTATTGCAGATATCGGCCTTTTTAAAATAAACTTTAGTGTTTTTTTATTATTTATCTACTTTTGGTTTTAGTTGCTGGTAAATCATTTCACCGAGTCCCAGACTTCCGGATTTGGCTGAAAGCAGAGCATACTGTTCATCCAGCAGAGATTGAAAAACCTTTTCTCCTTCAGACTTAGGTAGCAGATCTGATTCAAAAGATGTTTTACGCATAGTTTTTAACATCTGCTGAATAAAAATTGCTTCAAAATCGTTGGCTGCTTCACGCAGTTTGGTGTCATCAGAAACACCTTTTGTCTCAGGTATTTTCTTAAGTTGATTTGCCTGCAGAGTCAGTGCAGACAAAGGTAGCGACATTGATAATTTCATCGTATCACAAGCTCCGCATGTAGTGCTCCTGCTGTTTTTACTGCTTTTAGCACCTCAATCAAATCTCTGCTTGAAGCACCTATTTTATTAAAACCGTTCACAATATCCTTTAAGTCTGCACCGCCTTTAAGCATAAAAACATTGGCATCCAATATTTCACTTTCTGTTAAAGCGCCTTCTTCACTTTGCTGCTTTGCAGTTGGAAGTTTAACCTGAATATTTAATCCGTTTTGCGAAATAGCGACTGGAGAAATCCTCACGTTACCGCCCATAACCACCGTTCCGGAACGTTCATCTAATACAACTTTAGCAGTATTATCCGGTGAAATTTCAAGATTTTCGATAAAGGAAACAAGTTCCACGGTATTGCCCAAATAACTGTCCGGCACAGAAACTTCAACTGTACCAGCATCCTGGGCACGTGCACTGCGGAAACCTAAATTCTGATTGATCAGTTTTGCCAGACGAAAAGCGGTGGTGAAATCCGGCGAGTGCAAATTCATAAACAACCTAGCGCGGCTGTTGAGATTCAAACTAATTTCCCGTTCAACGATTGCTCCTCCAATTATTTGACCGACTGAAGCGACCATCCGTGAACCTATTGGCAATTTTGCCAATTCCTCCTCTGGCAAAGCAATAGCACGGCTGACTCCTTTCGGAATACCTGCTATTGGACCTTGTCCCAATGCATAAACAAGTCTATCTGGACCCCGTAACGGTGCCATAATCAAAATTCCGCCACGCAGAGATACAGCGTCACCAATTGTTGCGGCTGTAATATCAAGCCGTTGTCCGGATTTTGCGAAAGGCGGTAAAGTCGCCGTCAGCCAGACTGCAGCAATACTTCGTCCAAGGATGTCCTGACTCTTTAGGCTTATGCCAATCCTCTCCAAGGCATTCACGATTGGCTTTCTGGAAAGCAGACTTTCCTGTGAATCTCCTGTACCATCCAGACCGACAACTATACTAAAACCAATCAATTCGTTGTCACGCGCACCCCGTAATGCAGCAACATCTTTCACACGTACAGCACATACCGGTGCCGCAAATACCAGCATCAGGAAAAAATGTAGCAGTACTGCGCCTGAACGTGAGAAAAGTGATGTGTTGATCATGATCTATGAAAATGATTGTTCTTAAAGCTTTTGATGTCCAGTTTGTAATACAAGTTCAATGCCAGATTGATCCAGTTCTACCATTCACTAAGAACGTACAAAACGCATTAAATGCCACAACATATTTTTAGAAAAGTTCCGCCCGGATTACTGTTTTGAGGCAAACTTGTCAGACTAAATCTCAGCAGAGAACTTTTTGTGCTGGTCTGTTTTCTGCATAATCTCCGTGGAGTCTAACTGAACCGTCTGGGAAATACTCTTGACAAATACGCAGCAGACTCAGTTCAGCTCTAAGTCTCAAAGTTTGAGAAAAACTGAAGAACGGACATAGTTTCCGTATCCTGGAAACAATAAAGTGGGGAAAATATGGATTTGGTTTTACTGATTTTTTGCGTGACTTCTGTGATCATCACTTCGGTCATTGTCGCATTAGAGTTAAAAGGGGACAAAACTCTTGCAATGCAGTCTTACAAAGGAGAGATAAACACTACTAACTTTCATGGACAGCGTATCCTTGAAGAGGATGTAAAAACTAATGAACAACTGCGTTTGAGAGTATTTGAAACATTAGACCAACAATTGAATCAATTAGGTTATGTTTCCAAAGAACCGCAACTCCAGTTTATCAATAGCACCTTGAAAAGTGAACATACTGAACTCGAAGAACTGACTCCAACTGAACTCCAAACTGCATTTGTCGCGATTTTAGATGCACGAGAATCCAATGAAATTGCTGCCTGATGCTGTAGTTTAGCACGGAGCAACTCACACTCTCACACCAATATTTTGCTCAAGGTAATGAATCGCGCGTTTCACATATATTTGTGACATCGCGTTGATATTTTCTATAATGCTTTCTTCATAAGTTTTACGGACTTTTGCAGGAGAACCGACTACCATTGAAAAAGGAGGAACCTCCATTCCTTCCAGCAAAACTGCTCCTGCCCCGACTATACTGCCGCGCCCAATTTTAACTCCATTCATCAAAATCGCGCCCATTCCAATCAGGCAGTCATCTTCTACCTCACAACCATGCATAACGCAGTGATGACCTACCGTTACACGGTTTCCAATAATTAGTGGAAATCCGGGATCAGCGTGTCCCATGCTTAAATCCTGAAAACTGGTTTCGTCACCGATGCTGATGTATGCCATATCTCCGCGGAGAACCGCGTTAAACCAGACTGAAGAATATGCTCCAATCCGGACCCGTCCGATAAGACTTGCGTCCGGAGCAATGAAAGTTGTCTCCGTAAATTCAGGTGTTGATTCATCAAGTGTGTATAAGGTCATGGTGTTTTTTAAAAAAGAGTTTAAGTTAAAATTATGAATATAAAAGTAAAGATGGCTGTTTTAACTCACAAGCGACAAGCGGCTGCTTTGTCCAGACTGGATTCTACTCAACTGACGTACCAGTTTTCTGAGACTGTTTAGATTATGGGCAGAAGCAAAAATATCAATATACGGTAACGCCGCCTGCATACCGCGCGTTGTCGGTTCGTATCCAGAACTGCCTTTCAGTGGGTTGAGCCAAATTACATGTCGCGCGTGTTTGTTTAAAAAGTACATACTGTTTTCCAGCAAATCCACTTCACCGGTGTCCCATCCGTCACTAATGATCAGCACAATGGTTTGGGAATCCACCAGTTTAAGTCCGTGCTGACTGACAAATTGTTCCAGTGAAGCACCGATTTTTGTACCACCTGACCAGTCCGGAACAGTTCCGGAAAGTTGCTCGAGTGCGCTGTATAACTCTTCTCTGCGCAGGGTTTCCGTAATTCGGTGCAGAGCAGTACTAAAAACAAAAGTTTCGATACGACGGTAAACACACTGAAAAGCGTAAATGAACTGGATAAGGAAACGACTATAAAGGTCCATCGATTTGCTCACATCACAAAGTAGCACCAATTTCAAACGATGGCGTCTACGTTGATGGCGGGCCAAATCCAGAATCTCTCCTCCGCGGCGTAAACTCAAACGCATTGTTCGGCGTAAATCAATACTTCCGCGATGTTTTGAATTCATCGTCCGGCGGCTGAAACGAGTCGCCAGAGTCTTGCCTATTTTGTTAATCAACTGCATTACTTCGGTAAGTTCTTCTGCCTGAAAAGTACTGAAATCCCGCTCCGAGTCGGTTTCAAAAGGACTGTAACCGGCAGCTTCTTTTTCTTCTTCCGCAGTCTCCGCGCCTCCAAGCCAATCACTGATTGAAACAAAAGCCTGTTTTTGCGGCCGTGCGTCAACTACCACTGCAGCACGTTCCTCTTTTTTTGGTTTGAATCGCAGGTGAAGATTTTCAGCGCTTTCCCAGACGTACCAGTAGGAATGGAAGTGTTCATCAAATATCTCCTGCTCCTCGACACTTTTCGCCAAAGTTGTACGCAGTGCCATTTTGAAATCAGTTTGATTTTTAAGTTCCACCTCTTCCAAAGCACGCATTGCATCCAACTGTTCTCCTAAACCTGTGCTCAGACCATGCTGACGTAGATAACGGCAGAATCCAACCAGATTTGCGCTTAATTCACGACGCAGCGCAAGGTCATCAAACAAACTATCGTAAGATTGAGTTTCAAGTACTGAAGTAGATTCGTTCTGACTGGTGGATGACATTAAGTTCTCTTGCAATACAAATATTGAGTAAATTTATGCTGTACAGATTCCCACAGATATACCCTGCAATCAAGCTGTTTCCAGCTTTACTTTGATAAATCAACAGTTGAAATTGCTGCCTCAAAAGATAAATCAATTTGTGAGTTGAGAGAATAGTGTGCTATTATTCCAATTCCTCTCTGCCTGCAGAAGGAAATTTCCCAATCATCATAATTCAGGTTTTATTGACATCCTCTCCTTCCGCTAATTCATCCTTTAAAAAACCTGGTATAAATCGCATGATAGCAGGTCCTGTGGGACCGTCTCTGATTCGGCTGGCAATTCCAATGATCTTTGGACTTGTTTCTATTCTACTCATAAATTTAGTGGACACTTTTTACATCAGCCTGATCGGGGCACAGGAACTTGTGGCCATCAGTTTTACTTTTCCGGTTACTTTTACCTTAATGAGTTTTTCTTTTGGAATAGGAATTGGAGCTGCCGTAGTCATTTCACATGCCATTGGTGAGGGAGACCATCACCGGGTACAACGCCTCACTACAGACAGTTTGCTGTTGGTAGCTATGATTATTCTGGTAGTTGCCGGATTGAGTTATCTCAATCTGCACTCAATTTTTAAGCTGATGGGTGCTTCCGATGAATCATTTCCGCTGATTGAGGAATACATGATCCCATGGCTGATGGGTGTAGTTTTTGTGGTTATTCCGATAGTCGGCAACAGCGCAATCCGTGCTACCGGTGATACCAAAACGCCAAGTATCATCATGGTAATTGCCGCAGTCGTTAATGCTGTACTGGATCCAATTTTGATTTTCGGCTATGGGCCATTTCCTGAAATGGGAATTGAGGGAGCAGCAATTGCCACAGTTATTTCTTATATCAGCATCATGTTTGCTGGTTTGTGGGTGCTTGGAAAGCGTGAGCGGATGCTGACCTCAAACTGGCCCGGAATTGCTGAAATACTGAGTTCCTGGAAAGCCTTACTTTATATTGGAATACCAGCGATGTTAACCCAGCTTTTATTTCCTCTCTCTAATGCAGTCTTAACACGCTTAGCAGCAGATCTCGGTGATGCAACGGTCGCGGCTTTTGGGGTGGGCACACGTATAGAATCGTTAGCGATGATCGGATCCATGGCTCTTTCATCGGTGATCATTCCATTTATTGGTCAAAATTATGGTGCCAATAATTTCGACAGAATTAAAACCGCAAGCCGGTTTATCCTGCGCTTTGCGCTGATTTGGGGTGGTACTGCGTGGGTATTTCTGGCGCTAATTTCCGGTGGTATAGCCTGGGCATTTACAGACGATCCTGAAATTCAAACTTTGATAAAGCAATTCTTCTGGATCGTACCTTTTGGTTTTGGCTTTCACGGCATTTCACAATTGATCAGTGCCTCTTGCAACGCACTTCACCGGCCTTTTCACTCAACCACCATCAATATCCTGAGGCTTTTTCTCTTTCTCATTCCTTTGGTTTATCTGGGCTCACAAATCTGGGGTACGACAGGATTTTTTTTCGGCATCGCCTTAGGTAATCTGGCCACCGGTGCAACCGCGTGGCTTTGGTTCAGGAGTTCAATTTTGCCTGGTGTTTTAGAGCAGAAGAATTAAAATGAAAAATAATCGCCGGTGGTTGTATCAGTCAATTGCCAAATCAAGCTGAGTTCCAGCAACGATAAAAAATGTTTTTCGTATAATTCCGCCGACTTTCAAATAATAAGGCCCCGCAGGAAGATGCATGACAATCCAGTTATCCTGATCACTTTGGTAGGACTGCCATTGACCGCCTTCTTTACGTAAATGAAACGTTGTCATCCCTTCATTTTTCCAGGTCTGTGCTTTTTCAAGATTTATTTTAAGCATTCCAGCCGGAATTGCCTCAGACCGTTTTTCAACAGATAACGGTAAACGTGAAGACGCATGAGGAGTGCCGGAATCAATTATTCGCTTAATTTCCGCAAACATCCTGTTTTGGAATTCAACCTCTCCTAATCCGATAAAATCCCGTAGGTCAAGCATGCGCGGAGTTGATGTTATCTTTTTTAAAAACTCATCGGAATAACGTAAGTTGCGTGAAATTTCCCCTAAACTGACGATTTCTGATTTCCCTTTGCAATTTGTTAATTTGATTTGCTGTTTATTGCCCCGGCGTTCAAAGGATTGGTCAAAAATATCAATGCGTAAATTATCAAAAGTATTTCGAATTTCCAGAATTGAAAGATAATCATAACTCTCCGTATCAAGTTCTGCTAAATTTCCTGCTCTTAACAGCAAGTGCATATTTGTAAAATCACGTTTCAGCATAGAGGACTTGAGCAGTGTATGATAAGCTGCCAGATCATTGGGAATCCCGTTTAAAATTTTCAGTGCCAACTTTTCCATTTCTGCGATATGCAGGCAGGTTTTTTTGCCTTTAAGCAATTGATTGAGTCGTCTCTGCAGTTGAAGATAATCTGTGGACAATTTGTCTGCTCCTGGAATAGCATAAGCACGTAATTCTTCCGAGGTCATCGGTTGTTTTTCTTTTTCACGCAAATCCGCTAAATCAATCACAGAATTTTCAGCATCGTTCAATACTGAATCAGCAGCTTGCCCATCAGCTGAATTAGCTGCGTCTCCGGTTGCAACGTCCTCGGTTGTATCCTGTAATTCAGGAATATCAGTTGGATATTTGAGGATAAAAATGTCTTTTTTGAGGTTGCTTAAGGCGATCCATTTTCCGTCTGGACTCAGCGCCGCGGCAACAAGAGGAGTGCTGTCTCCATGTAGGATACGCAGCATTTTTCCGCTTTTTACTTCCCAGAGGCGTACCGTTTTGTCTTTTGAAATTGAAATTAATGCTTTTCCGTCTTTGGAAAACAGCACTTGATTTACGATGAATCCATGACCTTCCAGTTTCCGCAAAGGAGTCTTTGAAATTTCAGGTTCCAGTTTCCAAAGCAAAATTAGATTGTCCTGAGCACCACTTGCCAAGATTTTTCCATCAGGACTAAAAGCCACAGTTGTAACTGCTTTACTGTGTCCTTTTAGTTTTATAAGAGGTTCTCCCTGAGGGTATTTCCAGAGAATTATTGAAAGGTCACTGCCTGCTGTGGCAAAGCTCTTACCGTCAGGAGAAATTGCCGTAGTCAAGATCTGTGAGGCGTGACTTCGCCGTGAGAGCAGTAATTTTCCTGAATCCCAATTCCAAAGTGCCCACTGTTTGTCTGAACCTGCTGAAAGCAATACTGGATCCTGAGGATGAAAACTGAGGGCATTGACTTTTCCTTGATGAAATTTCAGTTCCCTGATACTGCTACCGTCTTTTGCATTCCAAATTATCACCGAACTGTCAGTTCCGGCTGTGGCAAAATTTTGACTTCCGGGAACAAAACGAACGGTCTGTACCCTGTGGTTTCCCATCTCGAATTTATCTGGAGTCTCTTTACTTTCTAGTTCCCAGATACGTACGCTTTTATCAGCCGCAGAGCTGATCAGTAGTTTACTGTCTGCAGAAAATTCCAGTGATTCGACCGTCCGTTCATGTCCGTTCAGTGTTTGCAGATGCAGGGATGCCCCATATTCCCAAATATGCACGCTGCCGTTTTCAAGTGCGGAAATAATACGATAACCGTTATTGTCAAATGCTACCTGAGTAATCGCAGAATCGAACTTGTTGATATTGTGCAGTTGTTCACCTTTTACAAGACTCCATATTTCAAAATTTCCGCCGGCTGTTCCAACCGCGATTTCAGCCCGTTTTGGATGGATTTTCAGATCAGTAATCGCATCTTCAAATTCAATGACTGAGCGTTGTTTTTTATTTTTCCATTCCCAGACAATCAGTTTTCCGTCCTGTGAACCTGAAACAAAAATATCGCCACGAGTATTAAATTCTCCTGCAGCAACCGCATTTTTATGCGCAGGCAAAGTAGAAACCAATTTTAATTCCGGAACACTACGGAACTGCAAACTTCCGTCCTCACCTCCCACTGCAAGGATATTTTCCTGCGGATGAAAAGCTAAACTTTTTATGCTACCTTTGCTGATAAGCTTTGCGGATTTCAGCATTTCCTGCCCCTGTATTTTCCACAAAATAACTGTTCCATCGAGACTTCCGGAAGCCAGAATTTCTCCACCGGTATTCAGTGCAAGTGTGGAAACCGTGCTGAGGTGACCGCGTAAAACGCCCTGTGCTGTGGTCAGTTGAGTGTCCCATATCCTAATCGTTTCATCCTGACCTCCGGTGACTGCTAATTTTCCCCCAGGATGAAGCACAAGAGAAACCGCCTTTTGTTCCTGACCTGAAATTACACGCTGCCTTTTGCCGTTTTGAGTCTTGTATATCTCCAAAGAAGAATTTCCTGACAAGACAACTGCATGCTGATTATCCGCAGAGAAAAAAGCCCCCAGTACCGGCTTCTTGCCCAGCTTCATGCTTTGTGAAAGCAAATAAATATTTTTATGTTTTTCTCCAGCATCCTCTTGAGCCAAACTTGCAGAAGACCAGCAGAAGCAGACAAAAAACAATAGAAAAGTTAACCATCTATTCCGCACTGATTTAGCTAAATTAACAAAAAGTATTTTTACAATTTGTTCGAACAGCATAGTATATTCGTAATTAATCATTTGTTTATCGTGCAAATATGAACAGTTTATGGTACAAAATACGTTTGGCTGTTAGTCCTTTGCGGTTAATTTCTGAGAGAGTTTTAAAAAATGGTTGACGGTTTACGGCAGAAGTCTTTGCGTGTTCAACACATAAAATCAAAAATCACGTCATTCTTTGTGTCATAATATAATGAGCAAACAAAATACTGAGCAAAAAGAAAAGCCTGAGCGAGAAGAGCATACAGACGACGTACCGATGCCTCTGACTTCTCATTTAAGCGAACTACGTAATCGTCTCGTACATACACTGATCGTCATAATTGCCGTTTTCGTAGGTGCAACTTCCATCGAGATGGAACTGGATCAGCCGATTCTTTCAGCTTTCCGTGCCCCGCTGGACGCACGTAATATCCCTTTGGTCTTTCTGGAGTTGACGGAACCATTTTTCACATATTTACGGATAGGCCTTTATGCTGCACTTTTTTTATCATTTCCGTATTTACTTGGTCAAATTTGGTTGTTTGTTCGGCCGGCACTTTTTTCAAAAGAACGTAATGCGATCTGGCCTTTCATTTTGTTTTCATATCCGCTTTTTGTCGGCGGAGGCCTTTTCGGTTATTTTGTTGTGATACCGTACGGTTATGATTTCTTTTTAGGTTTTGAAAATAAGTACACCCTGCCGTCCTTGAGTATGGCCAGTTACTTGTCACTAACTGTCCATCTTTTATTTGCTTTTGGACTGATCTTTGAACTACCGACAGTCTCTTTTATTCTGACCAGAATGGGTATCATCAATGCGTCCTGGCTGCGGAGCAATCGTAAATATTCGCTAGTTGTAATTTTTATTACTGCCGCGATATTGACTCCTCCTGACGTTTTTACCCAAACACTGATGGCCGGACCTCTCATTATCCTTTACGAAATCAGCATCTTTGTTTCACAAATGGCCGGCCGTAAAAAAGAAGAACCTGCGCCGGAAACAGCAAATGTTCAGGATGAAAAGTCTAAATCATAAAACCGCCTTTATTTAAAGAGCAAGGCAAGGGCCATCAAACACCAAAGGGGAGAAAGTAGCAAGTGAGAAGCGGCAAATGTTCAGTATCTTGCTGCTTCATTTTGGCAGCAGCCCAGCAAGTTCATCCAGTGAGTTAACCTGAATATCCGCCAGTTCTGGCCAGGCGAATTCTCCGCTTGGATCAACATGAACCGTTGCTGTTTCCGCAGCACGTCCAACTTGCAGATCATAAAGAAAATCTCCCACCATCAGCGCATCGTTTGCAGTGACTTTCCACTGTTTCAGCATTTTGTGTATACCATTCGGGGACGGTTTTGGTTCCTCGCACCAGCGTCCGATAACAAATTCTTCACTGAAGTACTGTGCTAAACTGAGAGCTTCAAGCGTAAACCAGGCATTTTCTCTTGTATTCAAAGTGAGGATGCCTAGGCTGTAATCCCCGCGTCGCAGGGTTTCCAGTAAATTTGTAACACCCAACGCAGGCTTCGCGTTACGCGCAAGTTTTTCTTCAATCGCATGTAGTTTGTTCTGTAATAGTATTGATTCGTTTTCCGGAAGAGACTTGATAGTTTTGATAATTGGCAAATCTGCTGAAATTCCGAGTTCTTTTCGGATAGCAGCAAAATCATGAACTGCCACAGTAAGCGTACCATCAAGATCAAAAATCCAGTGCTTGCGTTGCAAAATAGCAGAATTAACTGACATAAAGACTGACTAGGAAAAGAAATAAGAAAAGGCTAAAGTGTTGCATTCTACTGACATCACAACAGGGAGAACAAGTCAAAAATCTGAACCGCTGCTCTCTGCGGATAATTTAAGCCGTCAAATTTCAGCAAACTGGATCTGGAAAAATATTTCTATTGATTTAGCATCCGGAGAGCGACTAGCTATAACCGGAGCCTCCGGAAGCGGAAAAAGTCTGTTGCTGCGGACATTGTCTGGCTTGGATGAGATAACTTCCGGACCTTCCGGTGAAAACGGTTCTCTAAGTTTTGCAGGCAAATCACTGCAGGAATGGGAAATGCCTCAATATCGCAGTCGCGTCTGCTACATCCAGCAGCTTCCGGCTTTTTTTGAAGAAACGGTTGAAGAAAATTTGAAACGTATCTTTCGCCTGAAAGCACATCAACATCTACAATATGACCGTGAAAAAATTCTAAACTGGCTCAAAGAACTGGCTCCGCCTTTAAGTTCTTCGAACTCTTCCGGAATTGCGGATCCATCAGGATTTTTGGAACGTCCCGCAAAGGAACTTTCTGGAGGAGAAGCACAATGTGCAGCGCTGCTCAGAGTACTGCAGTTAGAGCCGCAAGTGCTTTTGTTGGATGAACCTACTTCATCCCTTGACACAGAATTGACTAAACTCTTCGAAAAATTGCTCGAAAAATGGCAGACTAAAATTCCGGAAGATCAACAAAATCCTTCAAGTTCAACAATTCAACGCGCCTGGATTTGGGTCAGTCATAATCCGCAACAGTTACAGAGAATGTGCAGCAGAACTTTTTGTTTGGACAGAGAAAATGGAAACTAATTATATTTTTCTCAGCAGCGGACAACTGCTTTTTGCGTCGCTGCTGATGGCAGTCAACATTGGCTTGTCAATCGTTTTAAAACTTGGTTTGACAAAACAGTGGAGTATCGCTTCCTTGAGAATGGTGGGGCAGTTGCTGATGGTTGGATTTTTACTAGACTGGGTTTTTGCACTCAACAATCCGCTCTGGATTCTTGGAGTTGCATTATTCATGGCGACCGTCGCCGCCATCACAGCAGTTGGACGTACAGGAAAACGCTTCAGTACAATTTACCTGAACAGTTTTATTTCGATCCTTGGGGCAGCTTTTTTTGTCATGTTTTTCGCTCTTTCAGGAATTCTAGAAATTGATCCGTGGTATTCACCACAGTACCTTTTTCCTCTGCTAGGTATGGTTTTGGGTAACACGCTGAATGGAATTTCACTGGCACTGGAACGTTTTATGGAAAGTTTGTCTGTGCGTCGTAAAGAAGTGGAAATGCTGCTCAGCCTCGGCGCAACATCCTGGGAAGCAGCGCATGAATTGATGCGTGATGCATTACGTACCAGTATGATTCCCACGCTGAATTCGATGATGGTGATGGGAATTGTAAGTTTGCCAGGAATGATGACAGGTCAGATTTTGGTAGGAGTCAGTCCGGGTGAAGCAGTACGATATCAAATAATGATGATTTTCGTGATTGCGACCGCAGCTGCAATAGGCGCTACTTTAATCGTTGTTTTAGCTTTCAGGGCATTATTCAACAATCGTCACCAACTTCTGCTTGGACGACTGCGGACTGTCACTTGAATGTTTTTTTTAAAAGCGCACACCAAACCTCTCAAATTTGCAGTTTCAATATTTTAGGCAGGATTTCAAAAGTCGCTTCGAGATAACCCGGAGACTCGCCATCAATATCCAAAATAACCTGTTCCGAACTTATGGCAGTGAATTTACGTACTTTTCGAAAATAGATTTCCGGAAGTTCTAAGTGTGTTCCTCTGTAAATTTTAGGCAAATGCCAGAGAAATTTTGCCAGAGAAATTTCTTTCAGCATTAACAAATCAAGCAGACCATCATCCAGTTCTGCTTGAGGAGCCGCGTGCATCGCACCACCAAAATAACGGCCATTGGCCAATAAACCTAGTCTTGTGCAAATTTCCTCCTGAGGTCCATCGTCTATGCGGTAGAGGATTGTCTGATTGGGGTGAGTGAAAACGGTTTTGATTGTGGCCCACAAAAACAGCATTGTCCCGCCCAGAAAGTTACCCAGCCGTGAATTATCAATGTAATGATCAACCGCACCGCTGAGTCCGAAACTCGCAATGTTATCAAAATAGCGGATTTGTTTTGTTTTATCCGCAGCAGTGTAACTGACTTTTCCGACATCAATTTCGCGTATTGGAGCATCTTTCAGCTTTTCTACTGCAGTCTGCCATTTACCTGAAATTCCAAACGAACGCTGAAAATCACAACCGGTTCCGCTCATCACAAAACTCAAAGTTGCCTGTGGATTAAGCTGTACATCATTTTGAATAAAACCATTCAGCACTTCGTTGAGATGACCATCTCCTCCAACCGCCACTATTCTTGTCGTGCCGTCTTCAAGAGCCTTTCGAGTCAAAAGAACGGCATCGCCCTGACACGCCGTCTGCTCTGTTTGAAAAGAACCGATGCTTTGTTTTAATGCAATCTCAATGTCCGGCCAGAGCTTTTCCGTTCTCCCGTTTCCTGCATATGGATTAATAATGACAGTAGTCTTCACAAAGCTCCTTAAAGAATTGCGACAAAAAACTTGCTACAGTAGACATAGTTTTTTAGAGTGGTTACATTAACAAAAATGAGTATATTAAACAAAAGGAAAAACGGAATGAAGATTAACCTTACAATCAGTCTGCTCTGCGGAGTAACACTGATGATGCTGTCCGCCTGTGACTGGAACAAAACAGAACTGGCGCAGCAACAGAATTATGCTTCAGGACCTGATGCACCTTCCGCGCTCAGCGGAACTCTTCAGCGTAACCAGGATTATTTTAAAAAATCCGATGGTGACTTGCTGAAAAAGATGCGCTGATTTCAGCTTCCATTTTCCAGTTTTTCAAACCGGGTCCGGATTTTTTCTACCCGTTTCTGGTTTGCTCCAAAATCATAATATCCCAAGCGTGACGCCGAGCGCAGATGAATCAGCGGCTCGGATTCCACAAAATAAAACTCAACATCATCAATAAAACGCAGCCAGCGTGAGGTGAATTCGACGTGCCAATAGTCTCTGTTTTGAATGATTATTCGCGTGTTTTCGAGTGACAGAATCACCTGACTAAGTCTCTCCTTTGCGACTTCCAAAGATCCTGTATAAGCTAGTGGCTGAATCCTGTGTTTTTCATCACTCTGCTGACTCAAAACACAGTTTGGACTTTCCGGACAAGACAAAAGCAGATTATTTTTCAAACCCAGATTGTCCGGACGACTTGCTGAACAACCGCTAATTTCCAACAAAATTATTACTACTCCGAAAATGATCGTTATTTGTTTGAGTGAAATCTTAAATTTGTTCAGTATCTTCATAAGTCATTTGATGAAATAAAAATAATCATCAAGTATTGATAAACCATGTATACATCAGAGTACACACAAAATACACAGAGAGCTTTTTTAATTTTTGTCTCTGTGTTCTCTGTGGTTACTATTACATGATGCTGAATTTTTGCGTAACTAAAATTCTTCAACATCTATTCTAAAAGTAGTGCCCGATGGAGCCTGATTTGCCACTGCTTCTGTTTGTATAAAGTCGCAAAACCCTCAATTTGTAACAGATCACCTTTACGTATTTTTTGCAGTCCCAGCCAGTTGCGTTGATTTTCAAAGCTGATGACTGGCAGTCCTTTTTTCATACGCTGATGATACAAAAAAATCAGCTTTGCGCCTTTTCTGAGAGTCTTTATTTTTTTTATTTTACCCCGTACCCTGACAAAACGTCCATTGTATTTTGACAAATCGATACTTTCCGCCTCTTGTATTTTTGAGACAAAGTACGGATTCTTGTGCGAATAGACGGTCTTTCCTTCTTTGCGCATACGCAGTAAATAACGTTTGCGTGATTTTCGAAAACTCCAAATTCCAAGGTGTTTTTCAAAAGAATACGCCTCTGCTTTCGCATATGTTTTGAAATTTGCAGGCCAGGAGTAACGAGTGTCAAAATAGCTGTGTCCCTGTTTGATCAGCGCCAAATTGATGTTATGACCTTTAACTTCCAAAACTGCCAGCATCCGCCCATAATTGCCGGTACTGTTGCTTGAATCAACCCACAAAATCGCTGTTGTTTTCCTAAGTGCTGAGCTTAAATATCCTTTGGCTGGCAAACCGAATTTCGGATCTTTTCCTTTGTGAGATTTTGATAATTCAGGTGTATCAACATAGAGCAGACGAATCCGCTCTTCCGGATTAGAAAACTTTCCGTTACGATTGAGATCCACGTCAAAAGTATCTCCGTCAATAACCTCAGCCTTCATTTTCTGGAGGGGAATTTTATTCCAGTTCTTTGGCAGAGCCTGTCCTTCAAGCGCAAAAGTTTGCTGTACGGTAAAAGTCAGGCTGAAACAAAAGCCAAGGCCTACAATGCAAAGAGTTAAACGCAAACAGTAACGGGCAAGTGATTTCAAATTTCTAAAATGGATTTTGAGTTTGTGTTGAAATTTCTTGAAATAATTTTCCAGTCTAAAGGCCAAGGACATGACGTCTCAAATCATAACCGGTGAATTTGGCTGGATTCTTGTATTAAACGGAGAGCAACTCACACTATGACGAACAAAGCAGGAACCATGCAAGTATCCTCAAATACACCTCCGGTAGTAAACAAGTCGACTACGGAAAGGCCTAAAGCGCCTCCTGAAAAGAATGCGATGGAAGAGCGATCACCTAATTCGCTCTCGAAAAAAACTTCGAATTTTCCGGGCAACTCCAGGTTAGGCAAAAAAAATATGCCGCCTAATCCTGAACTGAACAACATCCTCCGAGCAGATACTCACAACAATACCATGACTCTGCGGCGTTCCTACGGAATGGTAGTTTCAGGTTTTGAAAATGTGGCCAAACAGCAACAGCTAACTTCAGGCGCAGCTGAACAATTTGGGAAAACTGTAGACTCGCGTATCAAGGAACTGAACGGTGAGTCGATCCGCCAGATTAAAGAACTGCCGGAATATAAAAGTTTTGCGCTGGATGATATGAGCGATTTGGGTGATGAAATCAGTGACTTGATGCAAGATCCGGAAAACTATCTCAAAGCTTTTGCCCTGCTCAAGAACTCTAAATTTGCTGTGCTGATGGAATCAACTGAGAGCGTGCATCGCTCCTTTGCAGAGTCAATGAAAGATAACGGGCAGGAAAAATTGTTATTCGGAATGCTGGACATGATCAAAGATTTAGGAGGTTTGGTGGGTTTTCAGGAGTCCACTCAAGTCAATCAGAATAACAGCAGCGTAAATATCCGAGTCTGAAAAAAGCAATTATTTTTCCGTTCCAGCCAGTTCCAAATCCGTCACCGTCCCCTGCTTCAAGGCTTTTAGAAATAAAATCTTACTCACTTAGCATTTCCCGCAGTTCTATAACAAAATAAATGATTACACATGCTTCTGCAAACCCAGTCGGAATTCTTGGATTAGGTTTTTTGGGGAAAATTCTCGCTGCTCAGTTGACAACTTTTACGGAGTCATGGGGCACATGGCATGAAATTCCGCCTCCGGTACCAATGCTTTCAAATTTTTCCTTTGATTGGGCTAACGAAAACAATTGGCCTGCCTTACCTGAAACTGCCGCAACGTTAGTGCTGACAATTCCGCCGCTACAGAAAAATCCGGAAACAGAAGCAGAGCGTCTGCACCTTTGGGCTAAGTGGATGAGCCATAATCGCCCTGAACTAAAACGTATGATCTATATTTCCAGTACCGGAGTTTATCCAAAACGCAACGGAAACTGGAGTGAGGACACAGAATTTGAAGCAGAGACAGATTCCGGAAAACTCCGCCTTTTAACCGAAAAAATTCTCGCCCAATATTTTAGTTTACAAGTCGTTCGTCCCGGAGGAATTTACGGTTCCGGACGTGGAATTGATTTCCGCCTCCAGTCCGGAAAGTCGATTCCTCTTTCCAGCACACCAGTTCATCGCATTCATGTGCTGGATCTGGCGCGGATTATTATCCACCTGCTCGAAAATCCGAAATCCACCTCCTGTGTTAACGCTGTCGATCTTGAAGCAAAACCGTCGTGGGAAGTCGCAAAGTGGCTGATAGAAAACCGTGCTGATTTAACTCAAGAAATGTTTCCAGAAAATAAAGCAAATCTTCCGGGAACTCCGCAGCGGATTATTTCAAATCAACGTTTGCTGAAGCTTGGTCTAACCTTGTGCTATCCCACTTTTCGCGAAGGAATGGAGTGAACCAGAAAAGATCCTTTTTATTCTCTTGTAATCTCGTTTATATAGCTTTGTTATGTAATTTTATATCTTGTTATAATATTGATTAAGTCCTTTCTACTACTCGTTAATGCGCTTCAAATAACGAAATTTACCAAGGTGATAATATGAAAAAGCTAAGATAATTAATTCCCATATTGGAAATTATCAGTTCTAATTTCCTGCGGTTGTTCCAAAAAGGACAGCAGTTCTTCTTCTACATTTACTTCATCTGACTCAGACAATGACTCTGCGGGCAGTGATTCAATTTCACTTTTTGCAAAAATTAGTGTGGTTGAAGCCAATTTCTCTGTCTCTACCAACCGATCGGCAAACTAAACTGCGTTTGCTATTGATACATCCGCTTTTGCTTCTACTGTAGATTATAATGTGGATGAAACCCGCAAGTCTGGACCTACAAATGGATTACAGTTCTACATGCCGATGACTCTTTCAGGAACAGATTATAATTATACAATCGCTGGTTTTACAGTTCTAATGAGGCTGAATAAGCAATCAAATCAGCTTTTAATTGCACTTTCTCCAGAGGGAAGGTAGGCTTTTAGATACAAGCTTGCCTTCCCTATTTTTGTTTTTTTGCCAAAATGCCAATCCTATCCAAACATCTGTTTTTTAATTTGAGTCGTCTTCTTTTTTTCAGCATTCTCTTGTTAGGACTGACTCAGGAATTGTTTGCACTACCGCTCAAAA
>Ga0209403_10001798_pt1 | contig 26925 bp, 24 predicted proteins | sample ArcticOcean_MG_C_8_FD_187440 | JGI IMG/M metagenome (GOLD analysis project Ga0209403, IMG submission 187440) | Marine microbial communities from western Arctic Ocean - ArcticOcean_MG_CB11_86 (SPAdes) (version 2) | ecosystem: Environmental > Aquatic > Marine > Oceanic | place: Arctic Ocean... | reverse complement strand
CGCACCGACTGGCACGACCCCTCCGAGCAACGTGAGCATTACCGAGTTCATGCGTCCGAGCATTGGGGTCGGTGTCGCCGCCTGGCGCAGGCTGACGAATCCCACGTTCCAAACTGTCGACCCGACGCCGAAGCGGTCACGGTGTGTGGTCCTAGCACCACCCCAATTCCTTCGTCGTGGCACTCCTCAGGACGAAATGGTAGGAGAATGGACTAGATTTTGCTGTAGACCTGGAAGCGGTGGCGGTTATGTTCGGTGACGTATAGCCTGTTGTGGGCGTCGAGGCTGACTGCTACTGGGCCCCAGAAGTAGGATTCTGTTTGGGACGATTCGTTCTGGGGGTCGCGTAGGTGGTCGGGGAGGTCTGGGAGCAGGTTGGCCATTTCGCGGGTGCGGACCTCGTCGGGGTTGGACGCGAAGAACTCCATCGACCACTTGGAGAGGGTCGCCTGGCCGCGAAGCTTCAGGACGAAGTCGCCTGCGGGGTTGAATATCTGAACCCTCTCGTTGCCCCAGTCCGCTACGTACACAAACCCTTCGCCGTCTACTACGACGTCGGAGGGCCGCTTTAGCTGGCCGTCGTTCGACCCGGATTCGCCAATTATCGCCACGAACTCGCCGTCTGCGGAGAATTTCTGGACTCGGTCATTGCGCCAGTCGGCGACGTAGACGTTGCCGTCCGCGTCGACGGCTATCCCCCATGGCAGGTTGAACTGACCCGGCCCGTCACCGGCCTCGCCCCACTTTGCCAGGTAGCCGCCGCCGGCCGCGAATTTTTGGACCCGGTTGTTGTGCTGGTCCACGATGTAAGCGTTGTCGCTGGAGTCGAACGCGATTCCGGAGGGCCCGTTGAGCTGGCCGTCCCCGCTGCCGAATTCACCCCACTTGTGTAGATACTTGCCTGATGAGTCGAAGGCGGTGACACGGTGGAGGTGCTCGTCGGTGATGTGCAGCCTATCGAGGCTGTCGAATGCCATGTCGGTGGGCAGGCCGAAATTCTCGTCGCCCGTGCCGAATCCCTTACCGAACTCATCCAGGTACTCTTCGTCGAGGTTGCAGATGCCGACGCGAATCGCGTCCCTGCGGACGTGGTCGCACCGGTTGAGGACGAATATGCGCCCGTCTCTGGATACCTGAAGGGCATAGGGGTTGGCGAAGCCGCGGCCATTGGAGCCGTTGTTCGTCATCCCTATGGTCTTGATGTACTCGAGGGTAATGGGGGTTGTGGCGGTCCGGAGGGACATCGCGGGTCTCCTGGTTATTGTTGGGGATTCAGGCGAGCTGGAACTCGCGGGTGGACGCGATGAGGCTGAGCAGCTCGCCGATGCGTCGTTCGGGCTCGTCGCCGCGCTCGTGGGACGTCAGGTCGACATCGCCCCGGCTGGAGACGTGATCGGTCAGGGCCGAGCGCGTGGTGTTGGAAACCGCCACTGGGCCTATGAGGTCGAGGCAGCGGTCAACCAACTCTGAGGGTGAAAGCCGCCCTCCGTTGTCCTTAGCCAGTCGGTCGATGATGGCGCGGATGCCCGGCTTATCGACGTCGCCCAGCTCGGACGCGACGAAGTTGACGCGCTCTACGAGTGCACCGCTGTCGATCCACTCCTCGCCTTCATGCCAGCCCTCGACGGTGGGGGGATTTAGGAGCCCTTGTCCCATGTAGAAGGCCTGCTGCACGACAGCGCCAATACCGAGGTTCGGGGTCTGATAGCTGCCGGCCATCCGGACAGCGCCGGTAATTAGCTCGATCGGGCCCTTGACCCGCGCGAACCTGGCTGTGTCGGACTTGAAGTAGTCGGAGTTGAGCAGGGTCCTCAGCACGGCCCGGATCTCATAATTCGATTCGAAGTACGCCCGAGTCATCTCGTCGATGACCTTGCTCCCCTCATCGTCCACCTCGTCGGCGGCGAAGAACTGGAATAGTCTGGTGCAGACGAAGCGTGACGTAGCCTCTTGTTTGCAGATGATCCGGACGATGTCCTCGCCATTGAGGTTGCCTGTCTCGCCGAGGAAAGTCTTCTCGTCGTTATCATGGTCTTCGGGGCGGTATCCGAAATGCCAGGCGATTCGGCCATAGGGCCAGATCGAGTCTTTGTTGGCCCGCATGGCCATGTACTCGGCGTTGCCCATGGTCCAGCCCGTGAAGGCGCGGGCGGCGGACTTGACGTCGTCCTCGCTGTAGTTGCCGATGCCCATGGAGAACAGCTCTAGGAGCTCGCGGCCGTAGTTCTCGTTGACGGCGCCGTTGTGGTTTTCGTTGTTGTCGAGCCAGAAGATCATGGCCGGGTCTTTCGAAAGCTCGGTCAGCAGATCGTCGAACGCGCCGAGGCCGCGTTTCCTGAACATCTCGATCTGGTTGAGGTGCGATCGCGCCTGGTTGAGTTTTGCGTAGCCGGTGGCGAAGAGCCCATGCCAGAAGAGGACGATTTTTTCCTCAAGAGGGTTGTGGGTCGTGATCATGCGGTACATCCAGTAGGCGGCGGCGCTGTCCGGCAGCCGCAGCTCTGACTGGTCGACGTGGTAGCGGGCGATCAGGTCGTCGGGAAGATTACCTGGGTCGCCGGGGTTTAGCAGCTCTTCGACGGTGGCCTCGTAGCCCTTCTCCTGATACGCCTCCAACTCGTCTCGTGTTGCGCCGAATCCGGCTCGTCGTAGCAGGTGGGCCGTCAACGCGATGTCCTGGTTACTCATGGGAGCTCCTTGGGAGGGGGGCTGACGCCACTTCAGCCCCTGCCTTCTCTACTCCTGGGTAAGAAGACTGGGGTGAGGGTGGCGCGTGGTCAGTTTTTGAACAGGTCGAAGGACTCGAACTTGCCGTTCACGATGGGTGCGGCCTCGATGCCGAGCCAATCTTCGAGCAGCGACGTGTATGTGATGCGGAAGTCGTTGTTGGCGTGCATGTCGCCTTCGAGTTGGTCCTCATCCTTGAGCGAGGGGTACTCGCCGTACAGCCCGCCCTTGACCTTGTTGCCGATGACGAAGGCCATGCCGCCAGATCCGTGGTCGGTGCCCGAACCATTGTCCTTGACGCGCCGCCCGAACTCGGTGAAGACGAGCATGGCCGTGTCGTCGCCCTGTTTGTGCTCGTCCATGTCGTCGATGAAATCGCCGATGGCCGGCGCGACCTCGCCCCAGAGCTTTTCGTGGGTCGCAAGCTCCCCTGAGTGGGTGTCGTATCCGCCATGGGACGTGTAGAAAATGCGTGTCCCGAGGTCTGCGAACATGACCTGGGCCGCGCTCTTGAGATCGTTGGCTATCGGGTTGGAAGCATACTCGATGGTCGAGGAGTACTTCTCGGGGCCTGTGCGAAGGATGTCGGCACCCTTGAGGGCATCCTCACCGGTCTGGCCGAGGAAGTCGAGCACGGCGTCGCCGCCTCGTTCGCCGCCGTACATCTTGGAAAAGGTCTCCAGGGCAAACTTCCTCAGGAACTCGTCTTTGATGTCGGGGAACAGGCCGTACGTCTCCAGGTTGCCGACGGAGGCGACGGGGACGCCGCGAACGCCGAGGGCCCGTGGCAGGCCCCGACCGAAGTTGACGCCAGTCAGCACGTTCTCGCTCTTCGGGTCCATGTCGCGAATCGCGCGACCGAGCCAGCCCTCGTTGCCGATGTCATCGGGCAACGCCGTGTGCCAGATGTCCATGGAGCGGAAGTGGGACCGATTGGGGTTTGGGTAGCCGATGCCCTGAATGATGGCGAGCTTGCCCTCGTCCCAGAGGCGCTTGAAGGCCTCCATACCCGGACGGAGCCCAATGTTGTCGTCGATCTGGATGACGTTGTCCTGGGGGATGTTGATGGCAGGGCGATTGTCGTAGTAGTGCCCGTCGGCGTAGGGGACGACCGTGTTGAGGGCGTCGTTGCCACCTGAGAGCTGAACTACCACGAGCTTTCGTTGCCCGTTGCTGCCGTTACTCGAAGCCACTGTGACCTCCTTGGCGATCCTCGTCGAGGGCTGAGGGTTGTTTTGCAGAGGATAGGGATTAGCAATTAAATTTACAGGAGCGCGTGAGAGGCGTCAAGGTATGAGTAGGGACATGGGCCAAAGGCCCGGCAGCGGCTGTACCATCGGCGCAGCGGGGGATGAATTACAGGTACCATAGATGGCTGATTTAGCTTGACACTCCTACCTCGGCGGGCATACCATAGTGGGTGCGCCGAGGTAGCTCAGTCGGTAGAGCACAGCACTGAAAATGCTGGTGTCGCCAGTTCGATTCTGGCCCTCGGCACCAGCGCGGCCTCACAGGCCAGGCAGCGACCGGGAGTAGCTCAGCGGTAGAGCACCTCCTTGCCAAGGAGGATGTCGAGGGTTCGAATCCCTTCTCCCGGTCCAGCACGGCGTTTGGGTGGCTCCGACGATCCTCCCCAGACTTCCTCGTGAGCTTTCAGATTGCCACGCGACAGTGCATGAGCTTACGGACAATGCCCACGCCGTTCATATTTGGAATCCCAAGTAATGACGCCTCGTGCCTTCAATTGACCTGTAGGACGACAACTATGTTGTTCTGGTCCTCGGCTCCTCGATTGCTCATACGGGTGTCGCCACCGAACAGTTGCGGTTACCGCACAACCTTCAATTGACGAGGGTATCAAGCCGCTGGGATTGAAATCCTCTTCCAGCGAGGCTGGACCCGCGCGACACCATCGACCCATGATTACTGTGGCTCGTTGCCTGATGTGGCATGCCATCCCCTCTATCACGCTACAATTGGTGCGTTGTCGCTCGATGTGATGACGCCACGTATCAAGTGGCTGCTTTGTCGGTCTCGTACGTGAGGTTGACGGTGGACTGGTTATAGGCCAGGGGGTGCAAACATATGCCGTATTCGAAACGACCGGGAGACCGAGGTCGCCATCCCCGGGGCTGCATGTGCGCGGGCTGCACCAACAGACGGCAGGGCAAGCCGACGGGCCATGCGGAATTTTTGCATCGCAAGGAGATGGGTAGGCGGCACCCCGAGGACTGCGAATGCGATGAGTGCAAGCTTGTTCGCTCGCTGCTGGACCAGGTGGATGAGTCCTCTGATGAGGATTCCCCTGATGAGGTTACCCCGGACGAGAAGTGACCGCCGCATTGGAGGGCCAATATCACGGGAGCGAATGACCGGGTAGCGCTGGGGATCGTGGGAGCGGCTGGCCGGGGCGGGCGGTTTAAGCTGGCGCTGGATGCCATCGACTTTGTCAGCGTCCGCGCGGTGTGTGACAGCGACGCCGACGGTCTGGCCGTTGCGGCTGAGACTCTCGGGGCTGAAGAGCAGTATCTCGATTTCGATGAGATGCTGGCGCGGTCGGACCTGGATGCCGTCATCCTGGGCACACCTATGCAGTTCCACGTTCCACAGGCCATTGCCGCCCTGAACAAGAATGTCCATGTGCTCAGCGAGGTGCCTGCGGGGGTGTCGGTCGAGGAGTGCAGGGAGCTGGTGTTGGCTGCAGGGCGTAGCTCGGCGACGTACATGATGGCTGAAAACTACACCTATCAGCGCCCCAACCAGATTGTGAAAGAGATCGTCCGGCAAGGGCTGTTCGGCGCGCCTTACTATGCCGAGGGCGAGTACCTTCACGAAGGGAAGGCCCTCCATGAGATAACCAAGTGGAGGCGCACCTGGCAGTCGGGCATTAATGGCATCACATATGGGACCCACAGCCTGGGTCCGATCCTCCAGTGGATGGACGGCGACCGGGTCGTTTCAGTGGCATGCGCCGGTAGTGGGCGACGATACGCCGACCCGCGGGGCGACCTGTACGAGAACGAGGCGTCGTGCGTCATGCTGTGCAAAATGGAGAGCGGCGGGCTGGTCAAGGTTCGGGTGGATATGCTGTCGGACAGGCCCCACTCGATGAGTAACTATCAGCTCCAGGGCACCGACGGCGCCTACGAGTCGTCCCGCGCCCCTGGCGACCGGGACCGTATCTGGTTGCGTTCGCGTGGCGGTGACCGGCTGGAGTGGACGGACCTGGAAGCCTTGGCCGACGAGTTCCTGCCTGATCGCTGGCGCACCTATGGTGACCTGGCGAAGTCCGCGGGACACGGCGGCGGCGACCTGTTGCAGATCATCGACTTTGTTGAGGCGATACGGCGCGGCGAAGAGCCTGTAATAGGCATCCACCAGTCGATGGACATGACGTTGCCGGGCCTAGTCAGCCAGCAGTCCATCGCAGAGGGTGGGCGGTGGCTGGACGTGCCTGATTCACGGCAGTGGTAGACTTGCGCCGACTCGATCCTCGCAGGTCGGCGAGATGCTGTCGTGCGGACCACACATCCAGGAGATTTTCTTGAGAAACACGGTGCTCATAGTGGTCGTCGGCATGATCTTGCTAGGGGCTTGTGGCTCGTCGGATCTGGGATTCCTCGTTAAGTGCGACGAATTTACCTCAGAGCCGCACATGCTTGTGCCTGCGAAAGCCGATGTGGGCGAGTCCCTGTCGATCAGCGTTTGCGCTGATCCGGCGACGGGCGTGAGCTGGCCCAGGGAAGCGATCATCGAGGATTCTTCGATCGTCGGTCAGACGGGACACAATTTCGCGCTGACCGATATTATTAGCTCAGCCGGAGTGCCTGCTCAGGCGGAAACATGGGCGTTCACTGCGATCTCGTCGGGCGAAACGGCGATACTCATAGAATCCGCTGAATCTGCAGGCGAGATCGGAGCCGGTGACTGGACCTATCGACTGGTGGTAACGGTCGAGTAGGTGCGCTCACGAATAAAGGCCATGTCGTGCCGTAGTCTTGGTACGTGTCGTGGCTAAATCGGGCCGTGATAGACTATTCACCTAAAATTTCCACCAGTGAGCAGCTGAATTGCGTCAGGCTGTCAGACATTCGGACCACGGCGAGCCTTGCGACTGCAACTCCTGTTTGGAGCGTCGCTATCCCCGCAGGCCGGGCCACTTTTGGACGTGGCGGGACCCCGCCAGACGTGAGGCCGACGGCCCTCCCCTTCCGTTGCTAGCGCGGGTTCTGACGGTTGCGAGTGCTGTTACGGGCCTGATTGTCGGGTTGACGGCATCGTGGCTATTGCTGTTGGTGCTCTTGGCGACGGCGTTTGTACTGCTGGTAGCGATTGTCGTGCTGCTGTTCACTTCCTTTTGGCCGTGGGTAATACTGGGGCCTCTGGTATTCGCCGCGATGCTGTTCCGGAGCAGTGGACGATTATCAGGCCACCCACGTGAGCCGAGGGACATCCGCGAGTCCTCCTAAGGCCGGACGCGAGGCGGCTATTTGTGGGGTTCGTTGATACCGCGATGATATTGCTTGTCTGATGAGCGTCGTCAGCTCTATCGGAGCCCTCCACACCCCTAGAGTCCGTGTTAATATTTGCGTACGTTTTGGTGCCTTTGACGCCCTGGAGTTATACAAAATATGCCGAAGATAGCTTTGGTTGGTGCTGGTAGCGTGGTGTTCGCGCGGAGATTCTTGCAGGACGTGGTGGGCACGCCCTCGCTGGCCGATTCCGACATCGCGCTGATGGACGTTTCGGAGGACCGGCTGGACCTGATTGGCTCGTATGCCAGACGTCTGGTCTCAGATATGGGGACGTCCGCCACGGTGGACACGACGACAGATCGGCTGCGGGCCCTTGAAGGGGCGGACTACGTGATTACCACGATTCGTGTTGGGGACGACCTGGCCATCGACCAGGGCATCCCGCTCGAATACGGACTGGACCAGTCGGTTGCGGACACGATCGGACCTGGGGGCGTGTTCAAGGCCCTGCGGACCGTGCCGTCGCTGCTGGACATCTGTGAGGACATGGAGCGGGCGTGTCCCGACGCGCTTTTATTGCAGTACACCAACCCCATGGCCATGGCGTGCTGGGCTATCGCCGAGGCGACCGACATACAGGCCGTGGGGTTGTGCCACAGCGTTCAGAACACGACGGCGCAGCTCGCGGGATACATAGGCGTACCGCGAGAGAGTGTGTCGGCTTGGGTGGCGGGCATCAACCACATGGCGTGGTTTCTTCGATTCGAACGCGACGGCGAGGATGCCTACCCAGATCTGTGGGACGCGCTCGAAAATGACGAGACATTTGCACTGGATCCGGTGCGCTTCGAGGTGATGCGCCACTTCGGATTCTTCGTGTCTGAGTCCACGCGGCATATGTCCGAGTACGTTCCGTATTTTCGGACTAAGGCAGAGCGGATGGAGCGGTTCGGATTGAATGCGATATCGACTGACCTCTCGCGGCTAGAGACGCGCAACGATGCATACTTCGCCGCGATGCGAGACGAGGTGGCGGGGGAAACGCCGCTGAGCGCCGAGCCCTCCGATGAATATGCCTCGATCATCATGAACTCTATCGAGACAGGAGAGCCTTCAGTCATCAACGGAAACGTCCCGAACTTCGGCCTGATATCTAGCCTTGCCGAGGGAGCGTGTGTCGAAGTCCCCTGTCTCGTGGACGACTTGGGGCTGCACCCGATGGCCGTCGGAGAGCTGCCTCCGCAACTGGCGGCACTGTGTCGTTCCAACATGGCTGTGCAAGAGCTGGCGGTCAGGGCTGTCTTGGATGGCAGCCGTGACGCGGCGAGGCATGCTGTCATGCTGGATCCGCTGACCTCCGCGACGCTTTCGCTGGACGAGATCGACTCCATGTTCGACGAGATGTGGGCTGCTCACGGCGACCAGCTCGGGATCTACTCATGAATCTCCCAGAGCGACCGAAGTACCCGGACCTGCCCAGACTGCGAATTGTTGATCCACAGTGGGTGACTTTCGAAGGCAAGCAGGCGCTGTATCTTCGAGACCCGCTCGGACTGTCAGGGACGGCGGTGCTGGTGCCGCCCGAGCTGTCGCCGATACTGTCGTTGCTGGATGGTACCCGTGACCTGGCAGCGATTCATGCGGAGTTGACGGAACAGGTTGGTGTGGAGTTCCCGATGGACAGGCTTGGGATGCTGCTGCAGGGGATGGACGACTCGATGTTGCTCGAGAACGGGGCGTATCGCGCGGCTAAGGCGAGGATGGTGGGAGAGTACCGTGATCCGCCATTCCGTCGGCCGTCACACGCAGGATTGGTATATCCCGCTGAGCCGGATCTGCTCGGCGAAGACCTCGTAGGCTATGCCAACAGCGAGGTTTTGGCGCTGCCGTCGACCACGAAGGTCACCGGCATCGTCAGCCCTCATATCGACTACGAGCGCGGTGGCTCGACCTACTCCGAGCTTTGGCGTATGTGCGCGGATGCCGTGCAGGACGTGGACCTCGTTATCGTACTTGGGACCGATCACTCCGGTGGCGCGGGACGGCTTACATTGACCCGCCAGAACTACGCCACGCCCCTTGGCACGCTGCCGACGGACCTGGAACTGGTGGACGGGCTGACGGAAATACTTGGCGCGGAGAATGCGTTCGACGAGGAGTTGCACCACATTAACGAGCACTCCATCGAGCTGGCCCTGGTGTGGATGCACCACTATATGGGCGGACGCGCGGTGCCTGTGCTGCCAATATTGTGCGGCTCTTTCCACGAGTTTGTGATGGCAGACGGAGACCCGGGGGCGGACGATAATATTTCCGCCGCGATTCAGTACATTCGTGAGGCTACCGCAGGCCGCAGGACGTTGGTGGTGGCGGCCGGAGACCTTGCTCATGTTGGACCAGCTTTCGGCGACGCCGAGCCCCTGGGCGCGGAGGGCCGAGAGTTGCTGATGAGCAGGGATGAGGAGACCATCGCGGCCATTCGGGATGCCGACGCGGCGCGTTTCTTTGCACTATCCAGCACTGAAGATGACATCCGCAAGATCTGCGGTCTATCTTGCATCTATGTGGCCCTGAGGCTGCTGGAGGGCGCGAAGGGCGAGTCCATAGGCTATCAGCAGTGTGCCGCCGACCCCGAGGGTGGCTCCCTGGTTTCTATCGTGGGTGCCGTGCTCTGGGAGGGGTAACTATGAGCGGAGGCCTCTTAGGTGGATGAGTGCCTGACAGTCGAGGTACTCGACAAGGGCACCGTCTCTGCGGTTCGCACGGAGGCTAAGGGTTCGGCTAATGGCTGGATTTTCGTCTACGCGCCGGGGGCAGGGGCTCGCCTCGACGATGGCTTCGGAGTGTATGCGGCAGGGCGACTGTCGGAAGCTGGCATCGACACGGTGAGGTTCCAGTTCCCATACATGGAGTCTGGAAAGCGCCGTCCTGACCGTAATGACGTTCTTGAGGCGACGTGGGTCGCTGTGCTTGCGGAGGTGCTGCACGACGGGGTTCGCGTGGTAGCCGGTGGCAGGTCTATGGGCGGGCGTATCGCCTCGCAGGTGGCCGCCAAGAGTGATGAGATCGACGCGTTGGCGTTGTTCGCTTACCCGTTGCACCCGCCGTGGAACCGGTCTCAGCACCGGGACCTGCACTTCCCCGATATCCAAATTCCGACGCTGTTTTGTTCGGGTACCCGAGACGAGTTTGCCACGCCTGAGGAGTTAACAGTAGCGACCGCCACTGTCGATGGGGCCGTCGTGAAGCTACTGGATGGTGCCGACCACGGGTTCAACATGCTCAAACGCAGTGGCCGGACTCGCGAGCAGGTCTGGGAGGAGGCGGTGGACGAGATGATCCACTGGCTACCCTCATAATGACCGACCGCTTCCGTGCAGCATGCTTCGACCTCGACGGTACGCTGGTCGACACCGAACCGATCCACAACGAGGCGGAGCGTCAGATGCTGTTTCACTTTGGGGTGGAGATCACCCCGGACCACCCGCGAAACTTCGGGGTCATTCCCGAGCGTGGCATGATCGTCGTAGCGGATTTCTACGGCCTCGGAGATCCGCAACAGTTGCTGGACATCTATGTTCCGCTATGGGATCGACTCCTGGAAGAGAGGCTCACGATGATGCCAGGGGCGGAGACTCTTCTTGCGAGACTTGGTGACGCCTCGGTGCCACTTGCACTCGTAACTTCCGGTGACCGCCAGTACGCCGATTTAGTGCTCGGAATGATAGGTATGGCCGATCTCTTCGCATTCACCCTGTCCGGTGACGATGTCTCGGAGAGGAAGCCGTCTCCGGAACCCTATTTGCTGGCCGCGGACCGATTTGGGCTTCCACCGGGCGAGGTGGTGGTGTTCGAGGACTCGGCGGTAGGAGTAGCCTCGGCCGTGGCGGCAGGCATGTTTTGTGTCGCCGTCAACGCCGACGTGCACAATCGTCCTGAGCTGGCCGCTGCGCAGTTGCGTATCACGTCGCTGGACGATTTCGGGCCGTTGGAGATTCGACGGTTGTTTGCAGGAGGACCCGTTGGGGATTGATGCGCTGACTCACGATGACGGAGGGAATCTGCATGCCCCGGAGGGTGCCTCCGCCTGGAGCGAGTGGATCGTTGCGACCGGCACGCGTGCGTACTCCATTGGCGATCCGGTCATTGATTGGCTTGCAAAGTACGGGGCGGATCGCGGGTATCCGAGTGATGAGGATCTACCTGGCTACGACCAGCGCACCGACTTCACCGACTACATCTTTGCCCAGGGCCGCGCATTTGAGGCGGCACTGATATCCCACATTCGCACGCTAATGCCGGTGCTGACCGTGGGTAGCGAACGAGGCGACGCGCGTGATCTGGCAAAGGCTGAGGAGACCTTCGAGGCGATGGCGCGAGGCGAGCCGATCATCTACCAGGGCGTGCTGCGAGACGCCGAGCGTCGCACATATGGCATGCCGGACCTGCTGGTGCGCTCTGATGTACTGCATGACCTGTTTCCCTTGACGGTCTCGGAGGAAGAAGCGGGTCTGGAAGCCCCGGACCTTGGCCTCTCCGGGCGACACTACCGCATAGTCGATGCCAAATTCACGACGCTGCACCTGCGTCAGGATGGTCATATGTCGGCGGGCGATTCGCGAAAGGCTTACCGTGTCCAGCTTGCTATGTACAACAGAGCCCTGGGTCGTCTACAGGGGCTTTTGCCCCCGGTTGCATACCTGCTTGGCCGGTCCTGGCAGTGGCGTCAGGCTGGCGAGACGGAGCGTGGGACTGGGTGCATGGAGAGGCTTGGGATGATCGCGCCCGACGAGATTCCCAGACGGGGTAAGTCGGCGTACGAGATAGCGGATGAGGCCGTGGCCTGGCAGCGGCGTGTACGAAAAGAGGGTGGAGATTGGGTGGTTTCGCCGACGCCGTCTGTGCCCGAACTTCAGCCAAACATGCGAAATGCCAGGGACTACCCCTGGCACTCAGCAAAATTGCAAATAGCCGAGGAGGTCCTCGATAGCCAGTGGCCTACGAACCTTGTTGCACAGGGCAATGGCGTACAGCAACCCCTGCTTGGGACTCCTAGTGGTGGTAGCGTGGTCACACCTGAACACTTAGTCAACGGCGACCAAGACTGGCGGACGCCGGGTCTGGCGTTCTACGTGGACTTTGAGACGGTCAGCGATATCAACGACGACTTCTCTCGCATACCGCTGAAGGGTGGACAGACCCTGATCTTTACGATTGGCTGTGGGCACATCGAGGACGGTGAGTGGAGTTTTTCGAGCTTCACGGTGGATCGGTTCACTGAGGACTCGGAGGCGTCGATCATCGAGGGTTGGATGGTCCACATGGAGGCTGTTCGGCGACGCTTAGCGCCCGAAATCGCGCAACCGATGGTGTTCCACTGGTCGCCGGCGGAGACGTCGTTTCTTGAGACGTCCTACAACTCGGCTGTCGTACGCCATCCGAACAGTCAGTGGCCAGAGTTGGGTTGGTTCGACTTCTTAAAGCGTGTGATGCGGGCCGAGGGCGTGCAGGTTGAGGGTGCGACAGGTTTGGGGTTGAAGTCGGTCACGCAGGCGATGTATGCGAGGGATCTGGTCGAGACGATATGGGAAGAGGGCTCGATGGGTGGCCTGGGGGCGATGATCGGCGGGATGTGGTGTGATCGGGAGGCCAAAAGGACCGGTGTGCCAGCCCACGAAATCGCACTAATGCAGGAGATCGTCCAATACAACGAGATCGACTGCAAAGCGATGATGGAGATCATCCGCTACATGCGAGAGAATCACTAGCGAGGGGAGCTTCGGCGGCTGGAGTGAGCTATGCTCGCTTGACTGCCCAGACTGTGCCAATCGTGGCCCCTACAAACGCCAGCGCACCAGTAGCGGCCAGCCCGTCGATATTGATCCCGACTCCGATGAGGCTCACCAGGAAGCTTAGGGCGGCTATTGCGGTGATCACACCGACGGTTGTGTCTTTTTGCACACTGATGGAGGTCATGGCGTATCCCTCGGTGGAAATTCGATAAGGCTCTATTATAGTACAAGTCTTATACAAAGTCGAAAAATTAATCAGGCCAGATGCTCACTCGACCATACTCGCCGTCGAAGCCAGATGAAATGGTCACGTTTCCCATTCTGGCCCTGACCACGCCTTCCGCGACCCGCTCGCCTGCGATAGATTCGATGGCCGACGCCGAGTAGTTCCTCCACCAGCTTGTGGTAAGCGCCTGTGACCGCTTTCGTTTCGACGCCACGACCGAGGGCCTCGGCGATGATCTGTCGGAGCGGAATCATCGTTCGGAACGGCGGGCGGCAATCGTCGCCGTGGATCAATCCGTCGTCACCCATGCTCGTTGATACGATGCGCTCTGCCAGCCCTTCGATCCGCTGCATCACCCCTGACGTCAGCTTTCTGCCGCATTCGGGGCAGCGCTCGCCGTTAGCCGTCCACTCCGGCGGCGACAGCCGGACGCCACACTTGCGATGCCCGGCGTGGTGGTACTTGCCCCCCTCGGGGAACATCTCCAGCGTGTATTCGATTGCCTGGTTCCGGAGCGAGTCCAACAGGCTGTCGTAGGTCGGCTCACCTCGGAACACGGTCAATTCTCGGCCCAATTTAGGCAGCGAATGGGCGTCGGAGAACGAGACGATCGACACGCCATCCAGTGACGGCACGCGCCAGTTCATGGCCGGGTCGCTCGACAGCCCCGTCTCGATTGCGGGTACATAGGACGCCAAGTCGCCGAAACACTCTGCCAGGGAGTCGAAACCCGATTTTTCGCCATAGAGCCCGAAGTGTGGTGTCCACAGATGGGCCGGTATTATTGAAACACCGCTCATCGATGCCGAGCAGCGTCTCAAGGAGATCGCGCGGCATCATATGCACCGTTGGGCGTCCGTCGCTTGCCAGCTTACCGTGACGGCCGAAAGTGGCGTTGATGGAGGCTACCGCTTCCAGGTCCGGGGCAAAGACAAGGACATGGACGCGGCGAAGCCGTCCATCCTGCTCTGCGCTGCAGTTCACCTCGGCGCCCAGGACGAATCGGATACCATCCAGGTCATATAGCCCATCGCCGGTCTCGTGCAATTTCGCCCGGATCTCGGCGAGCTGGTCCGGGTGGGTAAAGTCGCCGGTCGCCAGCAAGTCGATGCCCTTCATCTTCGCCCACAGCGCCATGTTCTAGAACGTGAGTTGGCTGCTCGTCGCTCTAGCGTAGGGGGAGCGTGTATGCAGGTCGGCTACGTAGCTCATGGACCGATTCTAGCAGCTATGGGAGGGCTCGAAGGTCACACCTTGCCTCCACGTTCTAGCCAGCTTGTTTCACGTCACAGCGTCGCCTACAATCACCCACAATAATTCGTTTGGAGGGACCGATGAGCAGGCTTTTCATACTTGGATCTGGTGGGCCGATGCCCGGCAATGATCGTCACGGCGAGTCGTATGTGCTGCAGCTGGGCGACGAGCGCCTGTTATTTGACTGCGGCCCGGCCACGACACACAAGCTCTTGGCCATGGGCATACACCCCACCCAGATCGACAACCTGTTTTTTACGCACCACCACATGGATCACGACATCGATTATCCCTGTTTTCTCCTGACACGCTGGGACTCCGGCGCGGGCAAGGAAAACAGGCTCAGCGTGTGGGGCCCCAAACTCACCGAGCAGCTAACCGAGAGGATCCTGGACCAAGAGGTCGGCGCATACGCCCACGACTGGATAGCGCGAATCAACCACCCTCTAAGCCTCAATGCCCATGTGCTTCGTGGCGGCGACTTGCCTCGGATGCCCCCGACGCTGGACGTCACGGACATCGGACCGGGCTATGTGACCAAAGGCAATGGCTGGGAGGTGACCAGCGCGCCCGCGGAGCACGTCCAGCCATACCTGGACTCCCTGGCGTACCGGGTCGATAGTGACGAGGGCAGCTTCGTGTTCACCGGTGATACGCACCCCTGCGACAGCGTCCGGGACCTCGCAAAGGATGCGGACGTGATGGTCATGGTGACGGTCGACCTTCAGGCCAACATCGACAATTCCCCCGAGGGCGACTACATGTCCGGCACCACGGATACGGGAAAATTGGCGCAGGAAGCCGGCGTAAAGAAGCTGGTGCTGGTCCACAACACCGGATGGGCCATCCCCGGCAGGATGGAGAAGGGCATCGCCGAAATCGCCTCTGTGTATGACGGTGAAATCGTCTTTGGATCAGAGATGATGGAAGTGCCTGTGTAACCAATGCCTACTATAGGTTTTACGACCACTATATTCACCGATGAGCCGACGGCGCTGCCGGCGCTGGAGTTCGCCGTCGAGCATGAGTTCCATGCCCTGGAGCTGTCGGGCAAACACCTGTGGCCGGCGGTGATGTCGGCCACGGAGATGACGGAGCTGCAGTCCGTCAGCAAGCGCTACGGTATCGGGCTCTCCATTCACTTTCCCACACGCTACTCCCCCGGCTCTCCGGACGAGGCGACGCGGCTTGAGTGTGTGTCTGCGTTGCGTGCGACGATCGGTACGGCCCACGAGTTGGGCACCCGGATCATTGTTGTCCATCCTGGACCAGCCTATTCGCCGGGCGGAGATCCGGATGCGGTCACCGAACAAGGGAGGGCAGAGTCCAGACTTCGTGTCATGGAGTCGATGCTGGCCGTGGCAGCGGACGCGGAAGAGGCAGGTGTGGCGCTGTGTCTCGAAAACGTCCCGTTCAGTCCAGGGTTGGCGGTGCGCTCGTATTCAGAGCAGCTCGAGATCGTGGATGGAGCGAACAGCCCGGTGATCGCCCTGACCCTCGATGCCGGACACGCATGGGGTTCAGGCGGAATTTCGGAGGCGTTCGCAGCGTTCGGACCGAGGGTGCGCCATCTGCATATCCACGATGCTATCCCGGAGGAGCCCCATCTTGCAATTGGGGCAGGGAGCGTCGATTTCGCGGCACATGCGGACTCGATACGCGCTTTTCCGCACACGATGATCATGGAGCTTACCGTGGATGGCGAGGGGCTTTCGGCACCCGCGACGGGACGGGCTCGGCCAGCGCTGCTGAGCGGTCGTGATGACTTTCGCGGATGGCTCGGAAACGTCGACTGAAGACAGCCTAGCCTTTCACTAATCCCTTGACCGCGTCCACAAGTGCCGCTACCTCGTCCTCGGTGTTGAAGAAGTCCAGCGATGCGCGCAGGCCATCTGGGTACGCTATGTTGCGTACCATGATGCGGTTGGATCGCCACAACTCCAAGCATGCTTCTTCGTGGTCGGCACCGTCGATTGAGAATGCCACCAGCCCGGTGGCCCCCGGCCCGTCTAGTGGAGACTGGATCGTGACGCCGGACAATGGCGCGAGTCCAGCTTTCAGGGCGGTCGCTAGCGATATGTTTCTCGACTCGATTGCGGCGACTCCCACCTCTCTTACAAAGCGGATTCCCTCACGGAAGCCGGCGTGCAAGGGCGCGCTCGCGGTGCTGACGAGCAGCTTCTCGATATTGTCGCGGTTTGGGACGTAGTCTCCCTCGCGATCGTATTCCAGCGCCGTGTCGTACCCGATGTCCACTGGCTGTATCTCTGGGATCATGGATTGCCGCACATACAGCGCGCCTGTCTCGTCGGGGCCCAGTAGCCACTTCTGTCCGGGTATCGAGTAGAAGTCGCAGTCTATGGCACGCAGGTCGAGGGGGATATGGCCAGCCGCCTGTGCTCCGTCGATCAGCATCCAGATGCCACGGTCTTTCGTGAGCGCCCGGATCCCCTCGACGGGCATGCGGAGTCCGGTCGAGTATTCGATGTGACTGAAAAAGACCATGCGGGTGCGTTCCGTCAGCGCGGCCTCCACCTTGGACAGGATGGAGTCATGAGGTTCACCGGGCGCAAGCTGGAGTACGCGGGTGACGACGCCACGGCTCTCTCGCAGATGGTAGGACGGGAGCAGAATCGAGGCGTGCTCGAGACTGCAAGTGATGATCTCATCGCCCTCGCGCCAGGGTAGGCCGTTGAGGACGTTGTTCAGCCCGGTAGTCGTGTTTGCGGTGAGCAGAATCTCATCGGCGGAGACGTTCAGTAGACCGGCCACCGCCTCTTGCGTCTGGAGATCGATCAGCTTGCCCGAATCCATGACCTCGGGGGTGGTGGGGCCGTTGTAGCTCTCGTATTCAAGGCGCTCCTTGATGGTCTCGACGACGGACACTGGCGAGGGTCCTGCCCAGCCCGTGTTTAGGTAGGTCATGTCGTGTGTCGTTGGCATCTGTTTTCGCAGGGCTGCTACGTCCATATGTTTACCTTCCGTGGATGTCTAGGTTCTCTCACATACCCTGATCGTGTTTGGGTGTTAACCATTGATCGGGTTGTATTGCCGGGAAAAAGAAAAGAATAAAAGAGATATTGTGAGGGGCACCCTCACACACCCGGCAAAGGGGCCGAGCCCCTCTGCACACCCCTTTGGGACCGGAACCAGCCATTTGGTCGACCGCTGGGACATCATCCCCAGCCAATGTCACCCTGAGCGGATGCGAAGGGCCTGGGGAGGCGGGGTTTCGCATTATGTTGCGACGGTGCGCCGCCCCCACCCCAGACCCTTCGTCGCCAAGCCGCCCCATCATGACATTGATGTGGCCTTCGAATGTCGTTACTCGAACCTACAGTGGCAGGGTGATTTTTTTGTCTGACTGGGAGCTTTGGAGGATTGCGTCTGTGAATTCCATATACCGGACACCGTCCTCGAAGGTCGTGTGGGTGATCTCTTCGACGCCTCTGATGGCATTCACGAATTCCTCCTCGACACGCCAGCTGCCCACCATCTCCGGTCGCACTGTGATCTCTGACAGCTCTGAGTCGCCGCGGCGCGCACCGTAGAGCTTCTGGCCGTGGATGTCTATCTTCAGGGTGCCATCAGCGCCGTATAGCCAGATCGTGTCCTCGGGAGCCAGTCCCGTGACCGTACTCACTCGGATGTGGGCTATGGGGCCGGAGGCCATCTCGCACAATAGCTCCACGTGGTCCGGTATCGTGATGTACCGACGTTCGCCTTGATCGTCCTGACGCCACTTCACGTTGGTTGTCGTGAGGGCCTGGACGCTGGTCGCGGGACCGATGAGCCCCATTAGGACCTCGTAGAAAATTCCGGTCCACAATACGTTGTTGCCGCTCACGTCCCGGTCGTCACGCCAGGTGAATGGGGAGTCGTGGTCTATGAAACCCTTGGACAATGACACGTCAACCGATAGCAGATCGCCTGTGAAGCCATTGGCGATAAGGTCCTTTACTGTCTTGTCGGCCCAGAGCGTGAAGGGGGCGGGCACGATCTGCTTTATCAGGTCGGGCTGCTCCTGGCCAGCGGCCAGCATGTCCCAGGCCTCTGCCGAGTCCATCGCCATCCTGGCCTCGCAGAGCACGTGTTTGCCTGCATCCAGCGCGGCCAGGACCAGTGTGTGGTGCGTGTTGGGCCAGGTGCCGATGCAGATGGCGTCGGTGTCGCTAGCTGCTATCAGATCCTGCCACCCATCGTAGACCGTCGAAATTCCGAACTCGTCCGCGACGCGCTGCGATGATTTATGGGTGCGATTGGCTACGGAGACTAGCTCCACACCGTTGATGGCCTGGAATCCTGGGATGTGGCGTTTGGTGGTGTTGCCGCCGGCCCCTACGAACCCGATTCTTATGACGTCGTCGCTCATGGATATTGCCTCTTATCAGTGTTTTCGGATGAGGGAGCAACGTGTGTCATGTTTGCTGCTCCATGCGCCCAAAACCATACCATCTTGAACGGCACGGGCGCATCCCTGCGAAGAAACATCCATCTGGGCGTTAGTGCGTTCTAATGCGCGGGTCGAGGATGCCCAGAACGATGTCGGATAGCAGCGTTCCGATGACTGTCAGCGTGCCAAGGATCATCACGATGTAGGCCGAGGCGAGCATGTCGTCGGTTTCCCATACGCGGGTTGTCTGGTCGCGCGGTGGGTGACGCCGTCCAGCTTCGGTGACCGCGCGATGCTACCACGCGACAGGGGGAGCTACCGGAGCGAAAAGACCTCGGCGTTGGTGAGTTGCAGCACTACCTCTACGTTCTTGGAGGGCGGCGTTGCGTCTCCGCGCCACCGGACGACCTGGTCCAGGGAGTCGGAGGTGATGGGCACGCATTCCGAGATACCCATGCCGGGAACAGGGCGGCCATCGATATGGAGGCCGACGGCGATCGAGCCTACTGAGGCGTCAGCGTTTAGGTGCAGATCCGGCCCAAGAGCTCGGGGCGTTGTGCGCAGCTCGCCGGCCACAGGGCCTGCTTGCAGGCCTGCAAGTCGGTCGCGTTGCCACGTCGCCATACCCAATGCTCCTGTGATCTCCGAGCCATCAAAGGTAATTCCGCCGTGGGTGGCGTTGCGGCCCCCGTAATAGGCCCTCAGCTCATCGCCATTCTCGATGAAAGAGTTGCCGATGGCGGTCATACCCCAATCCCACTCGCCCTCGGCTCCCACTGGGAGGACAGGAGTGCGGTCGCCGGTCCGCTCCCAGGTCCGTCCGTCACGGCTGGTGACTAACTGGACGTCCATGTGCCCTTCGGTGGAGACGTTGCCGTCTGTGCTCCGAAAGTCCTGCACGAATCCGATCAGCACCGGGCCATATCGCAAGATAGGCATGCCATAGAACTGGGTGTACCGGTCCGGGTTGCCCTCTCCCCACGCGTCGTCGGCCTCGTCGGGGATAAACGCCGGTCGGGGCATCGACCAGTCCAATGCGTCCTTGCTCTCGGTCCATAGCACCGAGCGGCGGCGGTACCCCCTGATGTTCAGGAACGTCTTGACGATGCCGCGAAACAGGCCGTCGTGCTCGTCATACGTGAACCACCCGACATCGGCGTGACCGGGGATTACCGGTTCACGAGGCCCGTCTGTCCAGTGGATGCCGTCGTCGGAGTATGCCAGGTAGTAGCCGTCGTAAGGCCCGTACCCCGACCTCGCGTACTCGTAAGCAACCATCGTGTACGTCTTGCCAGAGCCCAGGTGCGGCGTGTACAGCACGTTCTCTATTACGTCCTGGCTGACCATAAGCGGGGCGCGCTCCGCAGACCTCATGGACTCACGGTTAAGGTAGATATTGTTGTCAAGGTTGCCGTCGAAGTCCGGGAACATGCCGAGGGTGGGCTTGCGCCACGTGAGCCCGTCGTCGCTCTCGGCATAGAGGTTTATGTACTGCGTCGCCTTCGAGTAGCTCTCATACCACATGCGGTAGAGGTCGCCCTCCTTGCGGACCGTGCCACCCAGGAGGAGGATTTGCTCCCATGGCTTGTCGGCGACCATTACTGGCTCCGGTCGTTTGTGGCCCGGATGGACCACACGGGTTAGCCCGCTGGACGCGGCGATGTCGTGGTCGTCTATGAATAGCGCCAATTCACTCATCGTGTTTGTTCCTTGGATTCGTCTCTTCACGCTTATCGGAGCGAGAAGACCTCAGCGTTGGTGAGTTGGAGTACTATCTCCACACTTTTCTCGGGCAACGTTACGTCGCCTCGCCACGTTACGATGTGGTCCAACGAGTCCGTTGTAATAGGCACGCAGTCCGAGATACCAATGCCGGGGACAGGTCGGCCATCGATATGGAGCCCGACGGCGATCGAGCCTCCGGAGGCGTCCGCGTTCAGGTGCAGCTCCGGTCCGATGGTTCGGGGCGTCGTTCGCAGCTCGCCGGCCACAGGGCCTGCTTGCAGACCTGAAAAACGGTCGCGTTGCCACGTCGCCATACCCAATGCTCCGGCGACTGCTGAGCCATCAAAGGTAGTCCCGCCGTGAGTGGCGTTCCAGCCCCCGTAATAGGCCCTCAGTTCATCGCCATTCTCGATGAAGGAGTTGCCGATACCTGTCATGCCCCAGTCCCAGTCGCCCTCTGCGCCGACCGGTAGGACAGGCGTCCGGTCGCCGGTGCGCTCCCAGGTCCGGCCGTCACGGCTGGTGACCAGCTGCACGTCCATGTGCCCCTCGGTGGACACGTTCCCATCGGTGCTCCGGAAGTCCTGCACAAATCCGATCAGTACCGGCCCATAGCGGAATATCGGCATTCCATAGAACTGGGTGTACCGGTCCGGGTCGCCCTCGCCCCATGCGTCGTCGGCCTCGTCGGGGATAAACGCAGGGCGGGGCATCGACCAGTCCAGGGCATCCTTGCTCTCGGTCCAGAGGACAGAGCGACGAGCGTATCCCCTGATGTTCAGAAACGTCTTGACGATGCCACGGAACATGCCATCGTGTTCGTCATACGTGAACCATCCGACATCGGCGTGACCGGGGATTACCGGCTCACGGGGGCCGTTTGTCCAGTGGATGCCATCGTCGGAATAAGTGACGTAGTAGCCGTCGTAGGGGCCGTATGTTGTCCGGGCATATTCGTAGGCCAGCATCGTGTACTTCTTGCCGGGGCCGAGATGGGGAGTGTGCAGGACATTTTGATTGTGGTCCTGGCTGACCATCTGCGGGGCGCGTTCCGCAGACCGCATCGACACACGGTTCAGATATATGTTGTTGTCGAGGTTGCCGTCGAAATCCGGGAACATGCCGAGAGTGGGTTTGCGCCAGTTGAGGCCATCATCGCTCTCGGCGTAAAGGTTTATGTACTGGGTCGCCTTCGAGTAGCTCTCGTACCACATGCGGTAGAGGTCACCCTCTTTGCGGACCGTGCCACCGATCAGCAGCGTGTGCTCCCACGGGCGGTCTGCGGGTATTACCGGCTTCGGGTGTTTGCGTCCCGGGTGGATCATCCTTGTCAGTCCGTTGGATGCGGCGACGTCGTGGTCGTCTATGAATAGTGCTGATTCATTCATCGCGCAATCACCTCAAATTTGTCGTGGTTTCAGGGCAAATCTGCAATATCGTCCGCAAGTCTACCACAGGCCGATAGAGGGGTTGAGATCGCACGACACCGCCCTTAGTATCAGCGTCGCCTGGAACGGCTCCGCCCGTTTGGCACGCGGTGCCTGCGGTAGCCTGCCCTTGCGGGAGGATGGCAGTGCGACTGATGATGACTGGTTGCGAATACGCTGGCGTGACGACCCTGACGAAGACGATCAAGGAGTGGGCCGAGGAGGTCGTGGGGAGTGAGATCGGATGCTGAACAAGATCACAAACGACACGAGCGATTCTACTGTCGAACAGTCGCTGGCAGAGTTCATAAAGAAGGTCGGTCCGGTCCTGAACAATCGTGACCGGACCGCGATTCTGGTCAAGAAGGCCAAGAACGCAGGCGACTGGCCATCGCTCAGAATGACAGGTGCCGGAGGGTTTCAGCCCATTGTCGGGGGATAGGCCAGCTTTCCCTTACGTTCCGTTGCCACCCTGAACAGGTGGCCGTCTGATGTGGTGACGTACAGCATGCTGAGGTCGGCACCGCCGAAGGAGCAGTTGGTGGGCCGGTCTACTGGCAACGGGTGCGTTTCGAGCACCTCGCCCGATGGCGAGAACACGTAGATCATCGGTCCTGGGCCGCTCTGCTCGAACCCGGCTGTGGCGACTATGTTGCCATCGACATCCAGGACCATGCCGTCGATGCCTCGGTGGGCCCCGAAGTCGTGCAGCAAGCGGTACTTTCCCAGGCTGCCATCGCTGTTGACCGGGTACTCCCTCAACTCGCGCTTCTCTTCCGGTTCACGGCCGGACTGAGCGACGTACAGGCTCTGGTGGTCCAGCGAGAACAGCAGCCCGTTGGGTCGTGTCGTATCGAATGTGACCCTATGGGTCTCATATCCGCCGTCCAAGGGGTCTAGCCGATAGACCGAGTCGTGGTCGAGTACCCTGTTGCCACGGTCCTCGCTCCACGGCCCTCCGGCACCTTCGTAGTATGGGTCGGTGAACCATATTCTCCCCTGTGGGTCGATGGCCAGGTCGTTGGGGATGTTAAGGGACTGGCCTGAAAATCCGTCGGTCAGGGGCGTCGCGTTGCCGTCACTCTCGTACCTGACTACTCGGCGTCCGCCGCCTTCGCAGGCGTACAGCGTGCCGTCCGCGTCGAACATCAGGCCGTTGGCGTTGTTGGTTCCGGACTTGAAAACCGACGACGTTCCGGTTCCAGGGTCGAACCTGTATATCCTGCTTTCGGGGATGTGTGTGAAGAGTAGTCCTGTGCCATCCCAGGCCGGCCCCTCGGTAGTGCCGCCGTAAGGCCCGTCTACCAGCTCGAAGTTCCAGCCCATGATCGATCTCCTGTTACCACGGATGGACCGCATGATAGTATCGATGCTTGGTACGCGGCAACCTCATGGTGAAGGAGATGGAATGAAGATAGGCGCGCACGTTTCGACCTCGGGCGGACCCGCAGCCGGTATCGACCGTGCAACGGAGATCGGGGCGGAGGCCATACAGATATTCGCGTCCTCGCCTCGCGCATGGCGGTTCAAGGCTTTGACCGAAGAGCAGGTGCTTTCATTCCGAGAGAAAGTCGATGCCACCGGTGTGAAGCCGACCTTCATACATGGCAGCTACCTGGTCAACGTTGGGGGCGACCCGGCGATGCTGGAGAAGTCCGTCGCGTCACTCACGGCCAACCTGGAAGCTGCTGGCCAGATTGGTGCGGCCGGCGTGATCTTCCACGGAGGCAGCCACAAGGGCAAGGGATTCGATGCGATTCTCGATCAAGCCGCCACCGCCCTCAGGGAGGTCCTTTCGAGGTGTCCGCCCGATGTCTGGCTCGTGATCGAGAACAGCGCAGGCATGGGGTCCCACATCGGCTCGTCCTTCGCTGAAATCGGCAGGCTCATCCGCGAGTTGGACAGCCCCAGCGTCAAAGTGTGCCTCGATACGCAGCACACATATGCCGCCGGGTACGACATCTCCGATTCGGACGGCATCGCGAAGGCAATGGAGGAGTTCGACAAAGAGATCGGTCTTTCAAGGCTCGTTGCCGTCCACGCCAACGACTCCAAGATGGAGCTCGGCTCAGGCGTCGACCGGCACGAGAATATCGGCGAAGGTCACATCGGGGTGTCTGGCTTCGAGACTATCATGGCGCACCCGGCGTTTCGCGATGTGCCTTTCCTGCTTGAGGTCCCAGGTTCGGACCCAGATTCGAAGGGCCCAGACAAGCGCAACGTGGATGCTTTGAAGACAATACGGGACAGGCTCGGAATATCTGCCTGACCCCCAGATCGCTCAACTGATACACACAAATAAAAGGAGGCAGGCCCGAAACCTGGCTCCTTCTCTAGCCGCTACTGTCTGTTATATTACATATTTTATAAACTATAATTGCTTGCAAATTTCACGCTTATGTTTAAATTCAGAATAAAAACAGTCCCCATAATTCTTTGCTTAGGATTTTTTTCACTCATAGCTTTTTATATATGGATGAATTTAAACCCAATTTACACCACTCTAAATATAGACAAGATTACAATCGAATATGAAGATGCCGTGAATGACCCTCTCAAGACTGAAGAGAAACTGCTGCAAAGACCCCTAATCACAATTGCAACTACTAATATTCAGCTATATCCAAATGACTCGCAATATCACTTTGACAGAGCTAAACATTATGTTGGCTTGGCTCGTCAGGATTTAGCAATAGCCGACTACACTAAAGCAATAGAATTAGACCCAGAAAACGTCTTTTACTACTGGGAAAGAGGTCGTGCCTACTGGGTGATGAGTCAATATCAAAAATCATTAAATGATTACGATAAAGCCATCGAATTGGAGATACCTGAAGGATTAAAACGGAAGTCAAAAGTGACTATTCTTAGTGCAGAATTAGACCAGTTACAAGAAGAGAAAAAGGAATTACTGGAATACATTAACTAGCAATCAGGCATGTACCAATTGCAGTTATTTCAGTAGTGGGTACTTCTTGACTAGTGGGATCCTCACCCAGAGTTTTCCGAGACCTATCGGAGAGCCCGCTGCTGCGACTATGAGCCCTGCCATGATGATCATGCCGATTATGTGATCGTCCAGGAACGGGTTGTTCTCAGGTGTAATCAGTGCGTACATCGCGATCCCGATATACCCTGCGATCCTGACTCCGATGCCGAGCATGAGGGGTAGCTCGATTCCGAGCAGTCCCAGCGCATGAACAGCCATTTGATCGACTCAGAGCCCGCGAGGCCTTGTAGGTCTCTGCCAGTGGTCCTCTCGACGCGAAGTTCAGGAACCCGAATGTGGGTGATTCGCCGTCGATCCAGCCCTTGCCCGCCTCTGTGGCGTATCCGAGTCCGAAGAGCTTGTCGGCGAAGGCCCAGAAGAATGTCCAGCCCATCGCCAGCCTCAGGGCTGCCCAGACGAGTCCGGTCTTGCCGCCTGCCTTGCTACTCTCTTCGGCTGCCGTGGTGACATACTCTACGTCCCTCGGCGCATACTCTTTAACCTCAACTAGGTTCTTGGTTCTTTCTGCTGCGGTAGTCATCTTCTGGTCTCCTTCCTTGCACCCTTGGCTCTCGGGGCCGGGTGTTATTTATTTCGTTTGTAGTGTATTTCACAAAGTGTGGGCGCAGTGTGAAGATGCAGTTGATGGGCGTGAAGAAACTGTGAAGTATTTCACATAATGCATATTTGACCCATTTAGCCATGTATGCTTCCAGGCCCCACGGGCCCCGGTAACACCAGTGAGCGGTGCTATAATGGACGGGAAATTCAAGGGCTGATCGCTGATATCTGTGACTGAATTCGGTGAGGAGAGCGACTTGGGCGAAAGGGCCAGTGACGCGCGTTATAGGAAGTACCTGGAGTCCGAGCTCGAGGCAGCCGCCTTGTATACGGCGCTGGCCGACGTCGAAGACGATCCTGCCCGGGCGGAAATCTTCCTGAAGCTGGTTGACGCTGAATTGAAACACGCCGGGCGCTGGGCCGAGAAGCTGGGGATGGACCCGGCGCAACTCAGCAGCAGCGGCCTGGGTGTAAAGGGACGGTTGTTGAAGTGGGGGGGGCGTATATTCGGTACCCGCCGGGTTCTGCCTATCTTGCTCCGCCTGGAGGCCAAGGAGACGGCGATATACTCCGCCGATCCTGAGGCCGTAGACCTCGTCCCGGAGGAACGCAGACACTCTCGTACGCTCCGGGAAATGTCCCGACCCGGCTCGTCGACAGACCCCCAGTTGCCGTCCACTTCGGTCGGGGGCTCTGGTAGTCTCAGGGCAGCCGTACTGGGCGTCAACGATGGCCTGGTGTCGAACTTCAGTCTGGTCATGGGCGTCGCGGGTGGGACTGGCAACCCAGACTTCGTGCTATTAGCTGGTGTCGCCGGTCTCTTCGCCGGTGCGTTCTCGATGGCCGCCGGCGAGTACATATCGATGCGGTCTCAGCGCGATATCTACGAGTTCGAGCTTGCGAAAGAACGGATAGAGTTGACCGAGTGGCCGGAAGAGGAACTTGAAGAGCTGGAGTTGATCTACCAGGCCAAAGGCCTCTCGGCGGAGGAGGCGAGCACCGTCGCTCACCGGATAATGGCAGACCCTGAGGTTGCCCTGGACACCATGGCGAGAGAGGAGCTGGGTCTGGATCCCTCCGAGCTGGGTTCGCCCAGGGGAGCGGCAGGAGCGTCTTTCTTCGCATTTATCGGAGGGGCGCTGGTGCCAATAGCGCCCTACCTTCTCCAGGCTGGTGACCTGGCGTTCTCATTGAGCGCCGGCTTCAGCGCCGCCGCGCTACTGGTAGTGGGCAGTTTGCTGGCGTCGATGTCGGGCCGGCCGGTATGGTGGGGAGGGCTGCGCATGCTCCTTGCTGGTGGGGCTGCGGCTGCGGTTACGTATGGCATCGGCACACTGGTAGGCATACCGCTGGACT
>Ga0209403_10001791_pt1 | contig 26996 bp, 11 predicted proteins | sample ArcticOcean_MG_C_8_FD_187440 | JGI IMG/M metagenome (GOLD analysis project Ga0209403, IMG submission 187440) | Marine microbial communities from western Arctic Ocean - ArcticOcean_MG_CB11_86 (SPAdes) (version 2) | ecosystem: Environmental > Aquatic > Marine > Oceanic | place: Arctic Ocean... | reverse complement strand
TCCAGGGCCTGGCGGTCGGGCCGATTGCCACGGAGAACGGTCTTTACCGGGACATCCTGTTCGGCCTCGATTCGGGCGGCGTGGTGTACGCGTTTGACACCGAAGGCGTTTTGCAACCCATCTTTGTTGACGGCGCCACCAGTATCCAAACTGGTATTACCAATGCCCATGGCATCCAGTTCTCCACACTGGAAGACAACCTCTGGAATTTTTCCCCTGCACGCGGTGACGATCCCGGTCACGGCATCCTGCCCAGTTACGACAATGTGCGAACGACGATCACGCCAGGTGATACAAGCCTGCACTTTGGACGTACCGATGCCAGCGATATCGATCTGCCGGGCGGTGCCCACGGTACGTTTGAGACGCGGACTTTCAGCCTGGCGAATTATTCCGCCGCAGACCAGCCGGTGCTGTATTTCAACTACTTTGCGGAAACCGAGGGAGCTGGCGGACTCACGATGTTCGACTCGGTACGGGTCTTCGCGATTTCCGACACCGACAGCTGGCAGGAATTTGATCCAACAACCGATACGCTGGTGACGCACGAGCCGGGACAATGGGAACTTCTGGTCACCAACAACCCAGCTGAGCTGGTGGTTGGCCTGAACGATGTTCAGGAAGCGTTTGATGGAGTCGACCAGTGGCGACAGGTTCGAGCTGACCTGACCTCCTATGCCGGCCACCAGAACCTGCGACTGCGTTTTGACTTCAGCACCGCTGGCGAAATGAACACAGGCCACCAGCAGACGGTAGGCGATGAGCTGCGGATGCTGGCCGGTTCCGAGCTACGAGACGCTGAGACCATCACGATCGGAGATGCCGGTGCGGATGGCCGCTGGGGCCAGGCCGGTGTCGATGACGACCAGAACCTGGTCATCGATGATGCCAGCGAGCGGGACCCGATCAATACCGACGATGGGACCGAGCTGGTTACATTCGAGATCGATATGGGATACACCCTGGTGGCGCCGACCGGTAAGGCGATTCAGGATGGCGAAACCTTCAGCGTCGACTATGGCGCTGGTGTAAACCAAACGTTCGAGTTTGACAGTGATCAAAATTCCACGCAGCCGCAGACGGTCCCCTACAATTCCGCCATGACCGCCAGCCAGCTGGCTCAGGCGATCCAGGTCTCCATCCTGGCGGGCATCCAGTCGCCTGTTGTGACTGGAAATATCACCGGCGGCAGCGAACCGAATGACATCCTGGCTGACGCTATCCTGGTCAACCTGAATGGCCTCTCCGGCAGTTACCGGGCGGCCGGTGGTGAGATCGGTGACAACGCCAACCTGATCAATTTGCCCAAGGCCGATGTCGATCTTCTGGAAATAACGCTGGCAGCCGATACCCGCTTGACCGTCGATGTGGATAGCGAAGATTACAGTAACAATCCGGACCTGCTCAACTCGATCGTGCGGATCTTTGACAGCGCGGGCCAACAGCTGGCGATTAACGACAATGGAAGTGCCCCGGGCGAGCAGCCAACCGCAGATTCCTTCCTGCAATTCACAGCGACCACGCCGGGCACCTACTTCGTCGGCATCAGCGGCTTTGGCAATACCGCTTATGATCCGCTGGCCCCCGAGAGTGGTGCCGAAGGCAGCATCGGGTCCTACGACCTGGACATCACGATCGATACATCGGGTGGATATGTGCAGCGCAGCAACCATCGAGTTCAGCTGCCGGGTGCTGTCAATGTGGTCAATAACAGCAGCCTGACATTAGAAGGTGCACCTGGGTTCGTGGGAGACTTTGGAGTCGTGTTGCATGCCGGCATGAACGCCGATACCGTCGCGTCGTCCGTGCGACGCAGCCTGGCTGAGGCTTACGCTGCGGGCAATGTCACGGTTATCAAGGGGACCAGTAACCTGGTACGCGTGATCGGGCACAGCGTGGTCGATCCTGGCCCGATGGCACTCACCTCACGAATGGCAGCGGACAGCTTTGGCGATTTCAACAGCAATCAGCGCGGTCAGAACAACGCTGTCGAAGGTCTCTATATCGACGACATCATAATCGGTTTCGCCGAGCGTGGTGAAATGGTCACCGGTGCGAATGCCGACACAACTTTCGTTCCAAATCCTCGGGCCGCTGCCAACCAGATACTGGAAGGGACTTACCAGCTTGAGTTGCGCGAGGCTGCCGAGTACGTCAGCGTGGATAATGAGACCGGTATCGTCAGCCTGACGGCAACTTTCGATAGCAACGACCGGCTTGCCAACCAGACCACGATCGTGGCACCCGAGGGGCACGCGATCGTGGATGGTCAACAGTTCACCCTCAGTGACGGCGTGGTCGAGCTGGTGTTTGAATTCGACGACGACAATGACAACAGCGGCGTCCCCCAGGGTGTGGTCGAGGTTCCCTTTGACCCGGCAGACGACAGCGCCACAATTGCAGGCCGTATCCGCGACAGCATCAACAGCCCTGCAGCTCAGTCAATCATCAATATCCGGGCTGCCAATTCTGACGGTACCGTCAGCGGAGTTGCTGGTGATAATCGCATCAACCTGTTTGGTAACGTGAGAACCACGCTTGTCGGTAGCAGGTTGGAAGTCACGGATGTGACCAGCGACGGAGACCTGCTCAGGGATACATTGATTGGTGATGGAATCACAACCATCGGAACTGCCACCTTCGTCGGCAGCGACGTCTCTGCCGGAATTTTCCGGGGTGGCCAGTCGGTAATCGGAATGGAAAGCGGCATCATCCTTACGACCGGCAATGTGAATTTTGCCGAGGGGCCGAATGTCAGCGACCTGTCGACCGGGATCGCATCCAACGGGGGTGACACGGACCTGAATACCGAGTTCCCGGCCGCGGCGGCCGCTGGTGGCACGCTTGATTCGACCAGTCTTGAATTCAGTATTGAAACGGCCTCCGGCGACCTCTTCTTTGACTTCGTCTTTGCTTCCGAGGAGTACAACGAGTCTGTCTTCAACCCGTCCCACGATGTCGTCGGCTTCTTTGTGGACGGAGTCAATGTGGCTCTCGTGCCAGGAACATCGAGCCCGGTGTCAATCAACTCGGTGAATGGTGGTAATCCGCTTGGTGTGGGAGCGACGAATCCGCAGTTCTTCATCAACAACGACGTGGATGATGGCGGACAGCTGCTCTCGGAAATTGGCTATGACGGATTCACGTCCGTCTTCCAGGCCCAGGCGGTTGGGCTGGGCGCCGGAACGCACACGATCAAGCTGGCCATCGCAGATGTATCAGATACGCTGCTCGATAGCGCCGTCTTTATCTCGGCTAGTAGTTTCGCCGACCAGGCATCTCCCACGGCGCCTGAGGGTATCGCGGGCGATCTGTTTGTCCTCGACGGGGATGAAAACCTGGAACGGGAACAGGGCCAGGTCCTGATCCACTCGAATATCATCACCAATTCCGAGACATTTGGCATCTCGGTTTCCACCTCGTCCCAGGTAAATCAGCGACTGCAGCAAGGGCCGGTTCGCAATCTGCGAGAATTGAACACGGGCAATCTCATTCAGGGTGTGACAATCACCAACAACGTGTTGGCGGAGAATATACTGGGTGGAATACAGCTCAGTGGGAATGCCGGTGGTGGAACGCAGACACCATCCGTACCGTTCGCCCGGATCGTAAATAACACGATTGCCGGAGACAACCGCGGGGTAGGTATTGAGGTCAGTAATAGCGCCAGTCCGACGATTCTCAACAACATCCTGGCTGACCTGAATATCGGTATTGACATCGATGCCAGTTCGGAATCGACCGTGCTTGGTGGAACTGTATTTGCGGGTAACACAACCGATTTCAGCAATGCAACGATCGGCGTGGGTGACTTTGCCCTCTTTGCCAGCGGTGGCGATGAACTGTTCGTCAATCCTGAAGACCGCAACTATTACCTGGTGTCTGGCGCCCGACCGATTGACAGTTCAATCAATTCGCTCGAAGAACGTGCCGCCTTGACCACGGTCAAGGCGCCGCTGGGGATCGCGGACTCGCCCATCCTGGCACCCGAATATGATGGTTTGGGACAGTTGCGAGTGGATGATCCCTCGGTCGCCACACCGTCCGGGCTGGGTCAGAACGTCTTCAAGGACCGTGGTGCCATTGATCGAGCTGACTTTGTCGGACCATTCGTGGTGTTGCTGAATCCGCAGGATAACGACTCGGCCGGCCTGGACAGGAATTCAACCTTGAATCGTGTCGATTTGAGAAATGTATCTGTGGGACATTTTTCCATCCAGCTGGTGGATGGTGACTTGCAGATTGACGGTAGCCTGGGTGTTGGCATCGATGACACAACGGTTGTCAGCAGCTCCGTTATCCTCTTCCAGGACTCCGACCGCTTGATCAACGGTGTCGATTATCGCTTCAGCTACGACTCCACCAACGACATCATTCGACTCAGTTCGCTTGCTGGCTCCTTTGCACTGGATCACAAGTACGTGGTCGAATTGGCTAACGTTGATGGTGTGGTCCTTGAGCCTGGATCTGGTGCCGACGTTTTTGACGGTGACCTCTTCTCACTGACCGATTCCGACGGAAATCAGGTCGATTTTGAGTATGAGTCTGGCTACCTGGTCCAGATTCCACAGTCGCTGACCTTGATTGTTCCGGAAGACGGCGGCATCGACATCGTCGATGGCGAGACTTTCGTTATCGCTGACGATACGGGCAACGTTTACACCTTTGAAATGGACCGCAACAACACGGTCGATAACGGCAACTTTGCGGTGCCTTACACGATCGCCCAGTCGGCCGATGCAGTCGCCGCGTCGATCGTGGTGGCTCTGAACAATGCCGATATCGGACTTGCTGCATCGGCTATCGGGGCTGGTGAGGTACACCTCGGTGCGGGCAACACCCACACGCTCGATACCACCGCCACGAACATTGACCAGGCTGGTCTGGCTGGCAGCGTCGACGATGGGGACCAGTTCACGATTGACGATGGCAGCGACTTCGAGATCATCGAGTTCGATTCCGATGGCGCGCTGACAGGTACGGCCGGCACGGTCATCCTGTTCAACAATGGCCAGACTCATGAACAGATCGCGGAGAGCATCGTGACCGCGATCGTGGCAGCTGACGTGGAACTCACGCCGGTGCATTTTGAGGATGGACTGATTCACCTCGCAGGTACTGAATTACACCAGCTCGATACAACCCTCTCGCGACTGACCCAGACCGGTGCACCGGGCGTGCGACCCGAATTCGGCATCCGGATTCCATCGCAGACTGGTTTCCCGTTCGGCTTGATCGACGGCCAGACATTCACGATTACCGATGGAGCCAGTGTCGTCACCTTCGAACTCGACACGAATGGGACGGGAGTGGCAGCGAACAAGACAATCTCCTTCCAGCCGAACGACGACCTCTCGACGGTGGCAGATGCCTTCGTGTCGACGATTCAGCTGGCCGGACTGAATCTCACGCCGAGCAACGCTGGCAATGGTATTGTGGTGCTCGGTGGCGGTGTCAACCATCTGTTGGACCTGGCCGAAACGACGCTGACCGAGGTAGGTCAGGCAGGTCTCGATGCGTCAGTTCCCGTTGTCTTTATCCCCCATGAGTCCTTTACTGAGACGCAGCTGGCGAGCGCCGTTGCTGCCTCCATCAACGGCAGCGACCTGGTAGATGTCACGGCAGTGCCAAGGCAGGATACCGTTCTGGTGACAGGTGTTACTGCAGTAAGTGGCGTCACGGTGAGTGGTATTGGTGCCATCAGCGACAGAGCTGGAAACCCGTTGCAGGACAATGTTCCGGTTCCCGGTTCAGCAGACTTTGAGATTTTACTCAGCTCGGGACTGGATTACGGCGACTTGCCGGAACCGAAGTACGCCACGTTGCGTGACAGTGATGGGCCGCGACACCTGGTCGAAGAAGGCTTCTCACTGGGTGCCCTGGTTGACGTCGAAGTTGACGGACAGCCGACATCGGATGCCAGCGGAGATGGAGCTGATGACGACGGTGTGCTGAGTGGACTGGCGGGCTTGAGCGTTGGATACTCCAGCGAGATTGTCGTTAATGTGCAGGGTATCACTGCTGAGCGAGCTGGCCGGCTGGATGCCTGGATCGACCTGGATCACGACGGAGACTTTGGCGATGCGGGCGAACAGGTGCTGCAGAATGCGGTCATGGTCGAGGGCGACAACACCTTTAGCATTTCGATTGCGCAGTCCGCACTGGTAGGAGATACCTTTGCCCGCTTCCGCTTGAGCAGCACGGGCAACCTCGGTCCCAGTGGTCCGGCCAATGATGGCGAAGTGGAAGATTACGCGGTCACCATCGGCGGTAATCCCTGGCAAAACAGTTTCCGTCCGTTAGATGTCAATAATGACGGCCGCGTCACCCCGATCGATGCCCTGCTGGTGATCACGCAGTTGAATGCAGACGCCGCATCTGGTCGAGATGGTCTCCTGCCCGTTCCGCCGACTGTCGACTTCTCGCCACCTCCGTTCCTGGATGTGAATGGTAACGGTGCTGTCGAACCCCTCGACGTTCTGATCATCATCAATGAACTGAATGCGCAGGTCAGTGGAGAGGGAGAAGCGGAAGGCGAAGCCTCCGCCGCGGATCAGCTGACACTGAAATCGCTGGTCAGCGAGCAGCTGGTGATGATCGAAGCCAGCAGCACTCCCAGCCTTGCTGACTTTGTGCCACGGCGGAATCGACCGCAGTTGAAAGCCAGCCAGGTACCGGTTGCCAGCGAGCAGGATCAGCGAGCCGAGACGCAGTTCACTATCAGCTCAGGCATCCAACGAGACGACGTTGCCAGCAGCGACCAACTGGAAGATGTGTTGGATCTGATTGGCGATGACCTTGCCTCACTGCAGGACGGCGACAGCCATGACGATTATTTCGCCCGCTTGCGATACCAGTAATGTTGGCGGGCAGCACGTCTGCCGGTGATCAGGACAGCTGCAGCAGGACTAACTGTCGGTTCTTTGCGCCCGACCTTCCGGGGCCTTCCTGCGGATCAGGCAGCAACCCTGTGATGCTGCCACTGTTCGAATTGTGCTGCTGCCCCGACTTAAACTTCTGACCTCGGCGTCCTGACTCGGAACTCCCAACTTCCAGCTGCCACCTCCCAAATCTCCATTGTCCTGACCATTTGCTTGTCGCTATTCTGGTCAGCGCGTAGGATCGATAAGGAATTCGCGCCCTGTGCATGAGGGGCTTTGCCGGGGGCGTGTCGGGAAGATAAGCAGTATGTTCAAGCGTCTCATTCGAGCCCGGTCGAGGCGGCATCACAGTCGTGAATATCGCCGTTTGCAATTGGAGCAACTCGAAACCAGGACGGTCCTCTCCGGATTGCCGCTCGGTGCCCTGCCGACGGACACGGCCGAGTACATGCTGGGTGACGTTCGCGTCAGCCTGGTTTTGATGGAATCGACTGGGTCGGAAAGCAGTGAAGACTGGACGAGCAGCGATATTGACGCTGTTAAGATCAAGGTTCGTGAGTCGTTGGACTGGTGGGAAGATCTGCTGGCGGCACAGAGCAGTGTGCATTCGGTTCGTTTTCATCTCGACTTCCAGTATGCCGACAATCCTGTACCGACGGATGTCGAGCCGATAGCCAGGGTCTCCAATGACTACCCACTCTGGGTCTCTGACTTTCTCGCACACGCCGAGGCTGATGGCACGTCGGACATCAGTACAGCGATGCGGCTCTTCAATAACAGCCAGCGGCAGCTGAACGGCGACGATTGGGGATTCACGATTTTCATCGTCAACGACGAGCAGGACGCTGACGGAATGTTTGCGGCCGGCGGCTCCTTTCGACGAGCTTTTGCCTTTGCCGGCGGACGTTACTTCGTTGCCCCGGCGAGCCGGCCGACGGCGTCGTTGACCCACGAAACGGGCCATATATTCTGGGCCAAGGATGAGTATTCCGGCGCAGGTACGTATCTCGATCGGCGAGGTTACTACAACACACAAAATCTCAATGCATCCGACAATCCCGCGGCGGGGTTCGAACAAAGTGACAGCATCATGGCATCTGGCGTGCTGATGTCCGCCGCCTTCCAGGACCAGACCAGTTCCGCCAGCTCGCTGGAAATGATTGGCTGGAAGGATAGCGATCAGGATGGCGTTTTTGATGTGCTTGATCTGCCGCTGTTGCTGACTGGCAGTGGCAGCCGGGATCCAGTCAGTGGGACCTATCGATTTGTTGGCGAGGCGCGGGTGCAGGCACTGCCGAACCTGAATACCAGTGGTCTACAGTCGGACGTGACGACCAGCACGGTCGATTTCATCGAGTATCGACTGGATGGCGGAAGCTGGCAGGTGATCGCAACTCCCTCGGAACCGGTTGTAATGCTGGACCTGAGTTTTGATCTGCCAGAAGTCGACCAGGAATTGGAGTTGCGGGCACGGTCGGTGGACGCCGGGACAGGCCAAACGGTCAGCACGTCGGCATCGCTCGTTGGCAACACGTTGGCCCGCAGTGTTACCCAGTTGTCTGGAATTGCGGGGTATTCCTACGCGGATCTCAACCAGGATGGCAGCTGGGATCCTGGTGAGCCCGCGGTGGCGGATACGACCCTGCGTATCGTTGATGGTGCCGATCAAGCAGAGTTGCTCTGGACAATTGTTGAGCCTGACAATTTTAACGACCAGCAGGTTCTTAATACGGCGACCAGCGGTGTGTCGTTGCGGGCCCTGGGCGGCGGTTTGAACAGCGAATCCGTCTATTCGCGGATTTCCAGCCAGTCCTCGACGCCCAGCCGGGTCCTGGCCAACGACAATGCGGCGGTGTCTGCCATCAGGACCAGTTGGAATGACAGTTCCCGTCGCCTGCGGATGGACTTTGACAGCCCGCAGACTGCGGTCCGCCTGGATGCGATTGGCAATGGCGGCAGCGATTACGGCCAGCTGGAGATTTATGACTCGCAGGCGAACCTGCTGGGGCGCTACACAACCGAAGCACTTGCCTGGGGAGAAGTAGAGACGATGCTGCTAAGTCGCTCGCAGGCAGATATCGACTACGCGATCGCAGGGGCTCATGCGGATACTGAGGTGCATCTGGACAATCTGCGGTTCGGACCTGCAGCTGAGACGCTGACCGACACGGCTGGCGCATTCTGGTTGGCGGAACTAGCAGCTGGAACTTACCGGCTGGAGGTCGTGCCGCCTGCCGGCTGGTCAGTCAGTGCTGCTGCCAGCGGGATCCAGACGATCACGATCGGCAGTTCATTGCCAGCGGCGGCAGCATTCGGATTATCCGCACCTGCCTGGCACAATCCCCACGGGCGGCATGATGTCAATAACGACGGCAGCACTGTACCACTGGATGCGCTGCTGTTGATAAACGATCTGAACGACGAAGGGCCTCGTGCACTGGATCCACCGCAGACTGGTGATCAGCCGCCCCCTTACCTGGACGTCAACGCGGATGGTTCGATCACCTCGATCGACGCCCTGCAGGTGATCACGGAACTGAATCGCGCGATCGAGGTGGGACAAGCGAGTCAGCCGGTGGACCTGCCGCTGTACTCACTGGCAGTGGCTGCTGAAGGTGAATCGGCTGAAGATCCTGGTCAACCGCTGGAGGCTCTTGAGCACGCGTTTGCGGCGATACCTGCTGCAGCCAAGGATGAGGCGGCGGGAGTCGATCTGCCCCGACTGGGAGGCAGCCGCTCTGTTGGCCTTGCCAGGATTAGCGTCAAGCGCACACTGTCAGCTGCCGAGGACAAGTTGTTGTGGGAGATGATCTGCCACGAGCTGGAAGTTGAGAGTGCTGATCTGCTGGCGGCGGAGATGCTGCTGGCTGCTCCCTGAGCCTGTCGCCGCTTGAGTGGCGCCGGAAAATCACGAGAACACGTTTCATGGATCGTCAGATACAGCAAGGCCTGCGGAGCAAGTTGATCTCGGTCGTCGGTGGCCCTGTCGGCCGGCGGCTGTCACGCTGGGAGAAGTTCGTACCCCAGATCGGGCATCACGAGGATGCCTTCAAGCAACTTGACGATCGCCGTCTGCGCAAGGAGAGTCTGGCCCTGAGGTACCGAGCCCACAGTGGTGAGCCCTTGACGCGTTTGCTGCCGGAGGCTTTTGGCCTGGTTCGCGAAACAGCTCGACGGACAACCGGGCTGCGTCCTTTTGACGTGCAGCTGATCGGCGGCATCGCGTTGTTCCACGGTTCGGTGGCGGAGATGGACACGGGAGAGGGTAAGACTCTGACCGCCACGCTCCCGATTTACCTGCGCGCGTTGATGGGCAAGGGAGTGCACCTGGCGACGGTCAACGACTACCTGGCCGCGCGAGATGCCAAGGAGGTGGGGGTCATCTATAAGCTGCTCGGTCTGACGGTTGGAGTCGTACTTACGCAGGACTCGCCAGAAGATCGACGAGCGGCCTACGCCTGCGATATCACGTATGGAACGGCCAAGGAGTTCGGTTTTGACTTTCTCCGCGACCGCTTGCTGATGCGGCGACTGGGTCGCGAATTGAACGATTTTCTTGGGGAGGGAAGTGCCCAGCGGTGGGATAGTGCGGGCGATCAGCCGGTCCAGCGGGGTGCCTACTATGCCCTGGTGGACGAGGCTGACAGCATCCTGATCGATGAGGCGCGTACACCGTTGATCATCGGATCGCTTGGCGAGGAAGCCAGGGAATCGATGATTGCGACTTATGAGTGGGCGGCCGAGCATGCCACGGCGTTCGAGGAGGACGATGATTTTGAATACGATCACGAGAAGCGCAAAGTCGAATTGAATTACCAGGGTCGCCAGCAGATGCGGACCCTGCCCCGCCCCGAGCTGATAGATGAAGTTGGCCTGGTCGACCAGTACGAGTACATCGAGCGTGCCATCAAGGTGCACCGCGATTTTCACCTCGATCGGCAGTACGTGGTCAACGAAGGTGAGATCGTGATCGTTGACGAATTCACCGGTCGTATGGCCGAGGGCCGCAAGTGGCGCGATGGGATCCACCAGGCGATTGAGGCCAAGGAGCGAATTGAAGTGACGGTGCCGACCGGCCAGGCGGCTCGTGTCACGATCCAGGACCTGTTCCTGCGATACCAGTACCTGGCGGGCATGACCGGCACGGCACGCACCGCGGCTCGAGAGTTTCGCAAGATCTACAAGCTGCGGGTTGTGCCGATTCCGACCAACCGGCCACGCAACCGCTCGCGACTTAAGGACCAGGTGTTTGCCGACAGCGACCAGAAGATGGTGGCGATCACATCCGAAATCAAGCAGCTTCATGACGATTACCGACCGGTCCTGGTCGGCACCCGCTCGATCGACAAATCCGAGAAACTGTCGAAGCTGCTCGAGGAACTCGGAATTCCCCACCAGGTGCTGAATGCACGAGAGGTTGAGCAGGAAGCGGAGATTATTTCCGCAGCGGGTGAGCGAGGGCGAGTGACGGTGGCGACCAATATGGCCGGCCGGGGCACCGATATCAAGTTGCAGGAGGGGGTCGCCGGCCAGGGTGGCTTGCATGTGATTTGCACAGAGCTGCACGAGTCGGCGCGGATCGACCGACAGCTGATTGGACGCTGCGGCCGGCAGGGAGATCCAGGCAGCTTTCGGCAATATATGTCCCTCGATGACGAGATTCTGCAAGAAGGTTTCGGGCCAGATCGGGCTGCCAGTATTCGCAAACAAATTGCTGGAAAACAGGGCACGCTGGGGCACTACCTGAGCGTCTTGCGGCGCGCCCAACGGAAAGTGGAACGCAAACATGCCAGCGATCGGAGCGTGCTGCTGTACCACGAGCGAGAAAGGAAGAAACTGCAAAGAGAGATCGGCCAGGACCCCTACCTGGATACGGCGGAATAGACGCCTGGAGCCGGCGTATTCATGTTGCTCAAGCAGCCAACGGCGTGTAATATCCCCTGCGCTTATCCCTCACCGCTGACCTCGCACACCATGTCTACCGACCAACAACCTGTCAATAATGAAGCGATCGAGCAGACCAAGCAGCAGATTCGTGCGCTGGTCGGCGAGATTGCCCAACTGGTCAAGAGTGACCTGGAGAGCGAGGAGTTTTACGCTGCCTTCATGCAGCGAATCGTCTCCGCCCTGGCAGCATCTGGCGGTGCCGTCTGGCTGGCTGGCGAAGCCGGTGACCTGACCGTCAGTTATCAGATCAACCTGCAGGGCTCGCTGCTGGACGATAAAAGTGAGGATGCAGAAAAGCACCAGCGACTGCTGGCGTACATTGCCCACAGCGGTGAGCCACAGCTGGTGCCGCCCAATTCAAGCTTTGGCGAAGAAGCCTCGATTGCGAACCCCACCGAGCACCTGCTGGTGCTGGCGCCGCTGCAGGGCGATGGACAGGTGGAGGGAGTTGTGGAGATTTTTCAACGGGCTGATTCGCAGCCGGCGACCCAGCGAGGCTACTTGCGGTTCCTCGTGCAGATGTGCGAATTGGCGACGGAGTGGATCAAGTCGCGGAAGTTAAAGCAGTTCAGTGACCGGCATTCGCTCTGGGCCCAGGCAGACCAGTTTGCCAGGCTCGTCCACCAGAACCTCGACATGCGTGAGACAGCTTACACGATTGCCAATGAGGGCCGGCGGCTGATCGGCTGTGATCGGGTCGCCGTGGCAGTGCGGAAAGGTAATAAGTGCCGGGTGGAGTCCGTCAGTGGCCAGGACACGGTGGAGAACCGCTCCAATACCGTCGCCCTGTTGAGCAAACTTGCTACCCGCGTGATGCATTCCGGCGAACCCTTAAGGTATACCGGCTCGACCGAGGACCTGCCGCCGCAGATTGAGGAGGTCGTCGACGCCTACGTCGATGAGTCCTACTCCAAGATGATTATTGTCCTGCCGTTGCGGCGTCCGGAGCGGCCGGAAGATGCCAACCCGGACAATATCGAACAGCAGTTTGAGCAGCAGGCCAAACAGGATGACGCCATCGGGGCGCTGATTATTGAGCAGATTGAAACCAACTTGCCGAACGAAGTCCTCGAGCCGCGATTGGATCTTGTCTACGAGCACAGTTGCCGGGCGGTCTCCAACGCCCGCAACTACAACGACATTTTCATGATGCCGGTCTGGCGAACCGTCGGCAAACTGCGTTTCCTGACGCATGCACGCACGCTGCCCAAGACGGTCACGATCTGCAGTATTATCCTGCTGGTACTCGCGATCCTGGTCTTCTACCGGGTTGATTTTTACGTGGAATCCAAGGGTGTGCTGCAGCCAATTGTGCGACACCAGATTTTCGTCACCGCCAATGGGATTGTGGACGAGTTTCACTGTGGTGACCAGGAACAGGTCAAGGCAGGTGATCGACTGGTGACACTTATCGACCGGGATCTGGAGATCGAAAGGCGACGGATCGATGGCGAGATCCAGGAGACGACAGACCGCCTGGCAGCCTCCCGGCGGGCCCAGTTCCAGGCTGGACTCTCGACGGCGGACCGGATCCAGGTTTCCGGACAGATCCTACAGCTGGGCGAACGCCTGGCCACCTTGCGGGCCCAGTTGGTGATAGTCAAGAAGAAAGAACAGGACCTGGTGATCACCAGCCCAATTGATGGCACCGTGGTGATGCAGTGGGAAGTTGAAAAATCGTTGCTCAAGCGGCCGGTTGCCGTCGGCCAGGTGTTGATGTCGGTGGTCGATACCGACCAGCCCTGGGAGCTGGAGTTGTCGATGCCGGAACGGCGTATTGGACACGTCAACAGAGCCCAGCTGCTGAAGGCGGCCGGGGGTGCTGGCACCGACCAGCTGCTGAACGTTCGCTATGTGCTGGCGACGCATCCGGAAAACCGTTTTTCCGGCTCCACGTCGGATGAAGAAATCGGGCGAGCCACGCGTGTCGAAGGCGATAGCGGGCCGACCGTGCCGATTCGCGTCAATATTGATGAGCAGGACCTGAAGACCCGCCTGAGGCAGATGAATGCGGATCTCCGTCCGGGAGCCACCGTGACAGCAGAGATCCACTGCGGCCGCTCCTCGCTGGGATACAGCTGGTTTCACGAGGCAATTCAGTGGGTTCAGTTGAACCTGTTATTTTGAGCGAGTTGATGTTGATGAGTTTCTACCAGGAGAATCCGATGCGAAACCTGATCATGCTGGCCACCGCCGGGCTTGTTGTCAGCGCGGCCCTGCTCGTCCATCATCGCACGGACGAGGCAGCCGCCCAGACCCGGCAGGACGTACAGGCAGATGTGATCGACGGTAACGTGACTCTCATTAATGACGTTGACATCAGTGCCCAGGAACCAGGCGTGCTGACCCGGCTGCACTTTGCCGAAGGCGATTCGGTCAAGACCGACCAGTTGCTGGTAGAACTCGACAGCACCGATGCCCTGGTCCGAGTGGAAGAGGCCCGCTTGAACCAGGAAGTTGCCCGCAAGGAAGCCACCAATGATATCAATGTGAAAGCCTCAGCGGCCGCTGCCGATGTGGCCCAGGCCGAGGTCGATGAATCGATCGCGGTCAATGAGGATGCCCCCGGCTCGATTCCGCAGACCAAGTTGCGACGTGAAAAACTGACAGCGGAACGATCGTTGCTGCAAGTCGATGTGGCTAAGCTGGAATACGATGTTGCCGGCATCACTGCCCAGATCCGTGGGCAGCAGGTTCAAGCAGCCCTGAACAGCCTCAATCGTCGCTCCGTCAAAGCTCCACTTGCAGGTGTCATCGAACGGCGCTACAAGGATGTCGGAGAATGGGTAACGGCCGGTGAACCGATCTGCCAGGTGGTCCGAATGGACCGCTTGCGTGTCGAGGGATTCTTGCCATCCAATCGCTTCCCGCCCGTCTTGATGCTGGGACGAACGATCACCGTGCGACTCAAGGACCAGCTGCTGGCCCGGCAACTTGAACGGCTGGTCAATCGACCAATTCAGCTGTCAGGCAGAATCAGCTTTGTTTCGAATGTCATCCAGGCCGGCGGTGAATACCAGGTCTGGGCGGAAATTGACAACCTGGCGATCGGTTCCCAATGGATTCTGCGACCGGGAACGCCCGTCACGCTGGAAATCCAGGCTCCAGCAGGCAACTAGCGAGAACCCCAACCCCTGGGTCTCTGACAGGTGATGGTTGATGACGACGCTGGCAGACAGCCTTGTTAGCAGTTCTTCTCGGCCCCTGCAGCTCCGCATGCGCCCCGACCTGACTAGTCGGCGACACCAGTACCAGGGCCGCGCTTACTGGGTTGTTAAGGAACCGGTTGGGCTGAACTACTACCGCTTTCATGAGGAAGAGTTTGCCATATTGAACATGCTGGATGGCCAGGCCAGCATGGAGGACATCAAGGAGAGATTTGAGCGCGAATTCACGCCGCAGAAGATCACCTTCCAGGACCTGCACCACTTTCTCGGTATGCTCCATCGCAGTGGCCTGGTTCTCTCCAGTGCCAGTGGGCAGGGTCGCCAGCTGAAACTGCGTCGTGACAAGAAAAAGCGACGTGAGTTTCTTGGCAAGTTCACCAATATCTTCGCCATCCGCTGGCGCGGTATCGATCCTGAGTGGATTCTCAATAAGATCTACCCCTATACCGGTTGGTTCTTTCACCGTGCGATGGTTGCCATCGCCATGTCGATAGCACTCTGTGCATTGCTGCTGGTGATCGTGCAGTTCGATGTGTTTCGTTCCCGGCTACCGACCTTTCACCAGTTCTTCGGCCCCCACAACTGGCTCTATCTCGGCGTCACGATGGCCTTCGTGAAGGTGCTCCATGAGTTTGGCCATGGGCTGACCTGTAAACGGTTTGGGGGAGAGTGTCATGAGATGGGGTTCATGTTACTGGTGTTTACCCCTGCGCTTTATTGCAATGTTTCCGACTCCTGGCTGCTGCCGAACAAGTGGCACCGGACGGCGATCGGTGCAGCGGGCATGTATGTGGAGATGTTCATCGCCGGGCTGGCCACCTTTGGCTGGTGGTTCAGTGAGCCGGGACTTTTGAACCAGATCTGCCTCAGCTTGATGTTCATCTGCTCGGTCAGCACCTTGATGTTTAACGGTAATCCGCTGCTGCGCTTCGATGGCTATTACATCCTCATGGATATCACAGAGATTCCCAACTTGCGGCAGAAGTCGACCGAGATCCTGAAGCGATTCATGCAACAGGTCTGTCTTGGTATTGAGGTTCCGGAGAACCCCTTCCTGCCGACGAAGAACCGCTTCTTTTTCGGGCTCTACACAGTCGCTGCAGTCTGCTACCGTTGGTTCATCGTGTTTTCGATTTTCATGTTCCTGAATTCGGTACTGGAACCATACGGTCTGAAGATCATCGGTCGCATGCTTGGCTTGCTGGGCGTCTTCGGCCTGGTTGTCCAGCCACTCTGGCAACTGGTCAAGTTTTTCCGTTCCCCGGGGAGGACACAAAAAGTGAAACGACACCGGGTCGCAATCACGCTCGGAGTACTGGCTTCGTTAATCCTGGCCATCGTCCTGATTCCGCTCCCCTTCCATGTAGACTGTGCAGTCCGCCTGGTACCTCGCGATTCAGCGGCAAGCGGGGAGACCGCCGGCCAGATGTCGGCAGTTATCTATGCTTCCATTCCCAGCCGACTGGAGGAATGCTTCGTCAAGCCGGGCCAGCGTGTGAAAGCGGGTGACCCGATTGTCCGGCTGGAGAATCGAGATGAAAGGCTGCGCGAACAACAGCTGCTGGGGATGCTCAAGGAGGCTCAGGCCCGGCTCAGTTCGCTGCAACAGCAACGCAGCTTCAATGCCCAGGCGGCAGAGGATGTGCTGCAGACAAGAGACTCAATCGAATCACTCCGAAGACAACTGGCCCAGCAACAGGAAAAGGTCGCGCTGCTCAACGTGCTGGCTCCGATAGATGGTATCGTGCTGGCCGGACCCTATCGAGCGAACGGCCGAGGCCAGCAGGGTCAGTTAGAGAGTTGGTCCGGTAGCTTGCTGCATGCCGAGAACACCGGCGCGACGCTGGCTGCCGATGATGTGATCTGTATTGTTGTCAGCGGCCATCCGAGCGGATCCGGCAATGGCCGGGATCAGCACGTGCTCATGGATGCCGAGTTGATTGTCGATCAAGCGGACATTGAATTGATCAAGGTGGGCGACGATGTGGACATCCGGCTGGAGCTCTACCCCTGGAAAACATACAGCAGTCAAATCACCAGTATTGCCTTGACCAACCTGACTGAAAGCCCGGTTACATTGTCGAGTCAGGCTGGCGGTCAGCTCGGTACCGAGTTCGATAAGAGCGGTAATATGCGGCCAATTAGCACCTCTTACCACGCTCGTGCCCCTCTGCTTGACGAAAATGGAGAATTCAATCAAATTGACCTGCGAGGCAAGGCACGGGTCGCGGCCGGCTGGAAATCGCTCGGCTGGCGTGTCTATCGTTTTGCCGCACGGACATTCCGCTTTCGGATGTGACCGGACCGCAGACGGGATACTACTCTGCGACTTTCCAGCGCCAGGTGCTCCTGGTGGAGGGTCATAAAAAGGGCCAACGTCACTTGAAACTGAAGCAATGTTAGAAACCCCAAAGGGATAGAACGAATTATGGATAAGAAAACGGACAATCCGGACGCTGATGCACAAGCAGATGAAGGCGCTGAAGCAGCAGCTGAGGATCAGAATAGCGAAGGTCAAGCAGCAGAGGCTCCGGCAGCAGAGGCTCCGGCAGCAGAGGCTCCGGCAGCAGAGCCAGCAGCTGCAGATGCCCCCGCGGCGCAAGCACCCCGTGCACAGTTGCAGGTGGATGACTCTGACGTTGGTTCTTCCTACGCCAATTTTTGCCGCGTGACAGGATCGCCTGAAGAGTTGATTATCGACTTCGGCCTGAATCCACAGCCGGTTGGCGTACCCAAGGATCCGATCCATGTCACGCAGCGTGTGGTGGTGAACTTTTATACCGCCAAGCGATTGCTGGCCGCCCTGCAGATGTCAGTAGCTCGCCACGAGTCGGTATTCGGCGTGCTGGAAACGGATGTCTCCAAGCGCGTGAATCCGCAAAATTAAGTGACTGCGGAGCGCAGCTAGAATTATTGCGTCAGCGGCCGGGGGTTGTCTTCATGACCTGCCGGCCGTTGCCATGCGCCGGCCAGGCCAGGCTGAGCAAAGATCCAGAGAGCAAGAAGGCCGAGAAGATGGAAGCAGAGCCGGCGCATGAAGAGTCTCCAGGTGAGTGTGAAGACAGTCAGGGTTGCGTCGCAGGGATTTACTGGCCCTTGGCGATTCGCCCCGGTGGACGGTTTTCGCTGCCCTTGGTGTCGGTAAGCGAGTCCCCCAGTTCGGCCCGGATCTTGTCGGCATAGGCTGTCAGTTCTTCCACCACGTCCGGAAAACGACTGGCCAGGTCGCGTGATTCAGCCAGGTCCATTTCCAGGTGATAGAGTTCTTGCTGGCAATCAGCCTGCTCGTACTTGGAGGGGCTGCCGTCGCTGCCAGGGCCGGCGGCGAGAGTCCGGTAGGGATGAGGGAAATGCAGCTTCCAGGGCCCGCGCCGGACTGCGTGCAGGGCGTTGCCCCAGTAGTAATAGTAGGCCTCGTGGGGCGTGCGGGCAGCCGGCAGACGCCTCATCAGGTGCCAGATGCTCTTGCCGTCAATCTTGTTCTGTGGCAAGTCACAGCCAGTGATCTCGGCCAGTGTCGGCAGCACGTCAATCGTGGCTGCGATTTCTCCGCAGCGGCTGGCTGCGGGGATCTTTCCGGGCCAACGCATGATGCAGGGGACTCGCATGCCCCCCTCCCAGGCGGTTGCCTTGCCTTCCCGCAGCGGCCCGGCAGATCCGGCATGATTGCCGTAGGAGAGCCAGGGTCCATTGTCGGTCGTGAAGATGACCAGTGTGCGATCCTCGATCTTGTGACGCTTTAGCGCCGTCAGCAACTGGCCAACCGACCAGTCAATCTCCGAGATCACGTCACCGTACAGGCCCTGTTCGGAGTGCCCCTTGTACTTGCTAGACACGTATAGCGGCACGTGCGGCATGCTGTGAGCCAGGTAAAGAAAGAACGGACGCTTGTGGTTCTGGTCAATGAACTTGACCGCCCGCTCGGTGTACCAGGTCGTCAGCTTGGACTGGTCCGGATTGTGAGCAATCACCTCGTTCTGCTGGATCAGTGGCAATGGTCCAAAACGATCGCCCGCGGTGGGGTGAAATGGCCACATGTCATTGGAGTATGGCAGGCCAAAATAGTCGTCAAAACCGTGCTGCATAGGGAGGAAACGCTGCTGGTAGCCCAGATGCCACTTGCCGTAGACCGCCGTCGCATACCCCTTCTGCTTGAGCATCTCTGGAATCAGCGTTTCGTCGTCGTGAATTCCATGCGTACTGCGGCCGCTGGGAGCCCCTAGCATGCCGAGGCGATTGGGGTAGCATCCAGTCAGCAGGGCCGCTCGAGAGGCCCCACAGACCGCCTGTGCCACGTAGAAGCTGGTAAAACGCATGCCATCTGCCGCCATCCGGTCCAGATGCGGTGTTTTGTAGCCCTCCGCACCAAAACAGCCAATGTCCCCATACCCCTGGTCATCGGTGAAGATCAACACGATGTTGGGAGCCGGGTCGGCTGCTCGGACCAGACCCGTGACAGGTAACATCAGCAGGATCGAAAGCACGAGGCTGCGGATCATGAACCGGTTGTCTGACATGCGGCGGGGCCTCCCTCGCTAGCTCTCGGAACAGCAGTCCAGCTTGAAACTGGACATCAATATGGACCCTCGTGAACGGGTCGTCAATTCGCCGATGCAATCAGCTGGACCAGCTGCTGATCCATCGCGGCAGCTCGCAGCGGCCAGGAATATCGCTCCATCGATGCCCGCAAGGACTCCAATAGCGGCTCCCTGCGGACTTCGGTCGTCGTCTGGGCGAGCTGAGCCAGTCGATTCGCCAGTTCGTCGCTGCTGCCGTCATAGAAGAAGATCTCACGCTCCGGATGGTCATCCAGCGTGAGTACGTCCGGGTAGGCCAGCCTGCGAGGAACCAGAGGGTAGGCGCCGGCCGCAATTGCTTCCACCACCGAGATGCCGAAAAACTCGTGTGCGGCCGTGGAAACAAAGACATCGGCGGCAGCCAGTGCCTGCTGATAGTCCGCTCGCGACGGCAGGAATCCCCACTGGTCGATCCGCTCGGCCAGCTGGGACCGCATTTGGTCAAATTCTTCCGGTGAGTTCCGGAACGATTCACCCAGTACCGAGATGCGGAACTCAACCCCCTGTTGATCCAGTTGCAGCAGCGCCTGCTGGAGAATCCCTGGAGCTTTGTCATGCTCCCAGCGAGCGGCCCAGCAGATCCTCAAGGGACCATCCGCTCGCTCCTCCAGCGATCTGGGTGGCAGATCCACGCCCGGCCATTGAACCTGGCTGTTGGCCTCAATTCGGGCTACCTGTTCGAGTGGCTGGTGGTCCGGCATTCGCTGCAGAAAGTCAGCCAGGGCGGAGAGAAAGTCCAGGCGGTGAAAGCTGCTGTTGAACCACGATTGGCTGGCCGACAGGCCCGAGACAAAGTTGCTGAAGGCGAAGTGGTAGTCCCATTCGCGTGGCTGCTGAGCCGGATAGGTCAGCTGGTTTTCGTGAAAGTAGAGAACCGAGGGCAGCCTGGCCACCTCGTCAGTGACCAGCCCCCTAAGCTCTGCCAGGTTGAGCATATCGCTGGCAAACACCAGGTCCCACTGCTGGCCCTCCGCTGCCTGCTGGTTGATCTGGTCTGCCAGCGTGATTGCCGCATGCCGCATTCGCCACTTCCAGTGAAACGCGGGCAGCGTGAGCAGCGTGAACTGATGGCCGCTATGAGCCATCCAGCCGTCCAGAAAGGCCTGGTGGCTGCCGCCGTAATAGGGCTCGAGGGCGAGGATACGCAAAGCCATTGGATTGCGGACGATGGGCATCCGGTTAGAGGTTACGAGTTGCGGGTTACCGGCTACAGGTTACGCGAAACCTCTAACCTGGAACTTCTAAGCTGTAACCACGGACCTAGTGATCGTGATTGTGAGCTTCAAAAGCTTTCGTGAACGAATCGCCGCCGATGCTCACCTTCAGCACCGCTTTGACGGCTTCGCCGACCTGGTTCAGGGCGGTCAGCAGGTTGGGGCTGGTGATTTCAAATTTGCTGGCTTGTGGCGGATTCTGATCATCCTGGTTGGCGGCGACCAGTTGATAGTCTTCCGTTTTGTCCCGGATGGTTGTGCTGATGACGATCGATTCTGCCGTCGACCAGGCATCGTCCTTGATCTCGCCATCGAGCAGGTAAATCGTGATCTTGCCTGACGTGTTGTCATGGGTCCATTCGGCGTGATATTGCTCCTCGCCGATTTCCATCACGTGGCCGCCGTGGGGACCAAGTGCGGCGTGGTCGTGGTCGTGATGGTCGTGGCCAGCATGGCTGTCAGGGCCCGCTGTCTGGCCAGTCGCGTCTGCTGCCGGCTTGCCGCTTGCATCGTCTTTGCCGCAGCCGATCGCCAGGCAGAGCGCTGAAATCAGAAGAAGGAGAGTTGAAGCACGCATGGAGAGGTTGTCACTTTCACTGGGGGTGGCCGGTCAGGACGGAACGTGAGTGTGGCTGCAAGCACGCGCCATAGGATCCAGTATCGATATTGTTACGAGAGCTGCAAGCCGAGAGTTCGCTTGGGGGTCGCAGGCGGCTCGCTGCCTGCCATCCAACCCTGCGGCGCTCGCTTGCGTCGAACGACGCAGGGATTGGGCGGGGTTGTGTAGGACTTCTGGCCGCTGATCCACTGCTACTTCTTTTTCTGGCTCATCAGGAAGGCCAGTAGATCGGCAGCCTGCTGGATGGTCATATCTTTCAGCTGCAGGTCGGGCATCAGCGACTTGGGTTGTCGTACCAGCAGGTCAATCTGGTTACTGGCAATGCTGACTTCCTTGGCATCTGTCGTGACCAACACGACCTGCTCGCTGGTCTTGCTTTTCAGCAGCCCGGTCATGATTCGGCCGTCGACGGTCTCCACGATGTAGGAACTGAATTTTGGGTCAATCGTGCGCGAGGGATGGAGAATGCTCTCGAGGATCTTCTCTTTTTTCAATCGCGTGCCGATATCTGCCAAGTCGGGCCCGACCTGTTTACCAACGTCGTTCAAACGGTGGCAATTACGGCACTGCATCGTGACGCCGAGGGTATACAGCTCACGTCCTCTTTGAACGCTGCCTCGGGCGGACAGGATTTCGGCGGGATTGATGATCTCACCAAGTCGGGCGATTCTCTCATCGGCCGGCAGGAAACGATCGAAGAGGTCGCGTATATGAAGTGGCCTGTCCTTGAGCAACGGGCTCAGCACGCCCGCCTCGAGTGGCCGCTGCTGGATCGCCAGCGAAAGGGCCAGGGCGCCGGAGGTGTCGTTAAGCAGACTGTCGGCGAGCGTTGCGCGCGTTGCTGCGTCGGTCGCTGAATCGACAAACTGGTTGCTTTGCCGCAGCATCTCCGCCCGCTGGGCGATCCGCGGTGCCACGTCGTCTGGCGGATCCATCTGCTGGATCCAGTCGCGTAGCAGGTCCACGCCTGCTGAGTCGACCAGGCTGGGCCCGATCTGCGGCATCCGTCCCTTGCCGGTCTTGGCCATTCGGTAAAGCAGCACGGAGCCGAGTGCATCGTGAGGGGCCACAATGCGTGCGTTCTGGATCAGGAAATTCCCCTGGGATGGCCGCGTTCCAAGCAGCAGCGATGCTTCCAGACTGGTAGTAAATCGCACATCAAAGTGTGCTGTGCCACCGCCCCCCGGCATGTGACAGTGGGCACAGTTGGTGAACAGGTAGCTGCGGACACGGGCCTCGGTTTCGGCCGCTACGTCATAAGGATTGACCAGCGAGGGGAGATTGTCCCAGCTGTCGCGAGCTGGAGCCGGATCGGATCCAGCAGCATTGGCCAGCTCTGTCCACTCGATCAGGCCGCGATGGTGCAGCCAGTCCAATTGAGAGAGGCTGCCTGCCGAGGCTGTGCTGCGTGGGTGATTCAGCTGGGCAGGCAGAAAGCCGATCAGCTGGCCATGCCGGGCATTGTGGCAGGTCTGGCATTCTGCACGGCTGTGGAATCGCCAGCTGTACTGGAAACTGCCCTCGACAGACTGCTTGTCGGTGACCGTGATCGACTGGCGTTGGCCAGCGGCAGAGACCAGCTGAGCATCTGTCTGTTCGTCATTCCAGGCATAGCTGAAAGCGTCCCATTGGCCACCCTGGTAGACCAGTAGCTGGGTTTCCATGATGCGACGTGTTGCCGGCTGAGCGAGGTCCAGTGGCAGCGAGAGTGTCTTGGCCAGGACGGTTCCACTTGGAAAGGAGAAGCTTCCCTTGGCCAGCGTAATCCGCTGGCCGCCAGGTACGGCCGCCAGGTAGCTGGCGGTGGCATGGTCGGACCACTGCGGCGCGGCCACGCTGAAGTCAACCACGCCGGGGGCGGGAGCGAGTTCGGCGACGGATGAAAAAAGGCCCGTTTCGCTGAGTAACTGGGGGAAGTCGCTGTTCTGGTGGCGGTCCGGGTTTTCGCTGAGTTGATAGATGCCGCCGGCGTAATCGAGGACATAGAAATTGTCATGACGATCACGGCCGAAGGCGATGATTGCCAGCGTGCTGTCGGCAATTTCCTCATTCCAGGTTACTTCGCCAGCCTTGGTCCGTAGCCCCCAGATTTTTCCGGTGACATAATCGCCGTAGATATAGGCGCCCGAGAGAGCTTTGAGCTGTTTGTCGCGGTAGACATGACCGCCGGTGACAGACTTGGAGACGACATGCGAGTGGCTGGCTGCGGGTGGCAGGATAGCGCCCGGTCCCGGCTCGATCTCGCCCCGCACCGGTTGCGGGCCCTCCATCACGCTCCAACCGTAGTTGCCGCCGCGCTGGACGCTGTAGACCATTTCGTACAGCTCCCAGCCGACATCACCGATCCAGAGTTCGCCTGTCTTCTCGTTAAAACTCATCTTCCATGGATTGCGGAAACCAAAGGCCCAGATTTCTGGCCTGGCACCGTCGATGCCGACAAATGGATTGTCAGCCGGGACCTGGTAGGCGACGCTGTCATCCCGCGGATGGACGTCGATTCGTAGCAGGCAGGAGAGCAGGTCATTGACCCCCTGCCCTGTGGCGAGTCCATCGGGTGGGCGAGGTGGAGCCCCGTCGCCGGTTGTGATGTAAAGAAAACCGTCGGGACCGAATTTCAGGCAGCCGCCGTTGTGGCCTCCCGATTTCCAGCGGATCAGTTGTTTCTCAGTTCCTGCATCGATGGTCGGTGGCTCGGTGTCGGACATCTCAAAGCGTGAGACGACCGTTCCGTCGGCTGCATCACCGGCAACGATGTAGCAGATATAGCAGTAGCGGTTGTTGTCGAAGTCAGGGTCGAATGCGAGGCCATAGACAGCATTGACCGCTCCAATTTCGGCGGGTAAGTCGATGACCAGGTCGGGCGCGGCGGTATTTTGGGTTGGATCCGTCGTGCCGCGGGAGGGCAGGAAGGAATAGATCTGGCCTGCCCGCTCTGCCAGAAAAATGCGGTCGCTGTCGTCCTGGTGAGTCAGGATGACAGGCTCTTTGAAGCTGAATTGAGGGAAAACACGTTCCACGACATACGGCAAAGGCGGTTCGGGGGATCCGATCAATCGCGACGTTGTCCAGTCGGCTCGCAAGGTGGGCTCGTCGGCGGCCACTTGGAGCGTGGTGATGGGTGCCAGGTAGAGTGCCAGAAATAGCAGGACAAGTGGGCGCTGCATCGTGATAAGTCCTTCAGCCAGGGCGAAGACGAGGCGATCTGAATGTTTGGCTGGTATTGTGCCAGCCCAGCCCCGCGCGCAGCAACCCCCTGTGTATTTTGCTGCCTTTGGCAACAGGAAGGTGGTCGTGGGCCTCAAAACGGGTTTGCCGACTCCCGATGAGAGTCGGATACAACCCTGCTGCCTTCGTCAGCAGGGCGATGATTGTGACTGTATGAGCGGGTACAGCTCCCGGTTTGGCAAGCTGGAGAACCAAGGCATTCTGGGGCCATGCTGTACCGGGACTGATCACGGAAAAGTGGAAACAAGTCACGAGTTATTGGTAAGCATTGCCGATTAATTGGAGTATTCCGAGAATTCCGGGAGTACCGGTTCTGCGCTTTGTGCCGGACCGACAGTTGATGACGAATAACCGGAATGATCCGACTTTGACCTCTCACGGTAGTTAGCAAGCGGATGAAAGGCCAACGATGGCAGCAGGATCCATGAGCCGACTATCCACCAATTCGCACAACATGATTACCATGTGCCGCGGGGTAGCTGTAATGAGAAAACTGAGGTACTGGACCTGGTGTCTGGCAGTTGGGCTGTTGTTTACGACGGTCTTTCCTGTGGGCGCACAGCAGGTCGAGAAAACGTCTGACGAGCCTGCTGGCGTCGAGGTCAGCGTCACGGCTGATGATGAGGCTGCAATCGAGCTGTCATTGACAGACGAGCCCTCTGACAGCCCTGCGGCTGAAGTCACGATTAGTTCTGACGCTCCGACCGCCGTTGCCTATCCAGATCAGCCGGTACGCCAGATGATCCAGGGTGTTCGCAGCGGCATTGCCGAGCAACTTGGGCTCGATGGTGCAGCACCTGGCCACCGCGTGATGGGTGGATTGGGCACGGGAGCCTTTAAGCAGCGGATGGATGCTCCGCTGGCGAGAGTCATGCCCGCCGGCCTGGCCAACTGCTGTCGACCCCGCTGGTTTGATGTCCGCCTGGAAGCGATGAACTTGCAGCGGGACGCTGTTGGCCGCAACACGAATTTCACCAGCGACGGAATTCTCGGCCCGATCGTGCTGGGTGTGGACGACCTCGAGTTCGACAAGGAGCTGGGAATGAAGTTTTCCGCGGCTCGCCAGCTGTTTGGTGCCAACAGCCTCGAGTTCACCTACTTCGGGCTCTTCAATTTTGACAGCGTGAGTGCTGTCAACAGTCCGACAAACAACCTCTATTCCGTCTTCAGTAACTTTGGCATCGATCCGTTTGGCGGATTCGGGGAGACCGACCAGGCCAGCCGACACACGCTTTCCTACTCTTCATCGATTGATAGTGTCGAGTTGTTTATTCGACGCAGCTGGGCTGAGCCGGAATGTCGCTGGCAGGGTTCCTGGCACGCCGGCGTCCGCTTTGTCTACTTGCTGGAGGACTTCCGGCACACGACCAGGAGCGACCTCAACAACAGCTCGCTGGACTACAGGGTCAAGACTCGTAACAGCATGGTCGGCTTCCAGTTGGGTGCCGATCTCTGGTGGTGCACGGCATCCGGCATTCGCTTCGGTGCCGAGGTCAAGGCGGGTGTTTACGGTAACCGGGCAGAACAGGATTCGATCATCGACGCCACCTCGATCACCACGCCGTTGATTGATCACCTGGAGAGCAAGCGAGTGTCGGTCGTGGTGGAAACAGGGGCTATGGCAACCTGGCAGATCGACCAGAACTGGAATCTACGCGGCGGTTACCAGATCGTCTTCCTGGGAGGCGTGGCACTGGGAGCTGAGAACTTCAACACGGAACCGCCATTTGTTGGATTGGGACGGCCGCCCATCCTGGTGGACAATGGTGAGGCCCTGTATCACGGCTTTACGGTAGGAGCGGAATTTACCTGGTAGGGAGCGATTGGACAGCGCGTGGTCGGGCCGCCCACTGGCCCGCCACCGGACACACACACGAACAGACGTATTGGATGCAGTGAGGAGCAGCCAGATGGCCAGGATGAGCCAAAAAGGGACACGGATGTCCGCTGGTTGCACTTCGTTGAAAAGGACAAGAACAAGCAAATTCGTTGACACGGTTTTGCTGATGTTTAACTTGTAGTTGAGGCAATTGCCATCCCATCGAGCGGGCCCTGGCAAGGGGCTTCGCAGAGAAAGGTAAGCTGTCGTGAATTCACGAAAACAAGCCAAGCAGCGACGTAATCGCAATCGGAGCCGGCAACTTCGAACACGGACTCTGGGAGTGGAGCGCCGGGCCAGTTTCGAGACGCTGGAAGAGCGGATGCTGTTGGCCGCAGATTTTGGTACCCCGGACGTCGGCACGAGCTCCCACGATGGGAGTGCAGAAACCTTGCTGTTAAATAACTACACCCTTCCTCAAGTTTTTGAAGGTGGTCAGGGTTACTTGAGTCCATCGGTAATTGGCAGTACACCGCAGGATATTGCG
>Ga0209403_10001789_pt1 | contig 27031 bp, 38 predicted proteins | sample ArcticOcean_MG_C_8_FD_187440 | JGI IMG/M metagenome (GOLD analysis project Ga0209403, IMG submission 187440) | Marine microbial communities from western Arctic Ocean - ArcticOcean_MG_CB11_86 (SPAdes) (version 2) | ecosystem: Environmental > Aquatic > Marine > Oceanic | place: Arctic Ocean... | reverse complement strand
AGTAATTGGCCCAATTCTTACACGATATAACGTCTCACCAGAAATCACAATATTACTGATTTTAATCAAATCATCACCAAGTGAGCTAAGTTTTTGTTTTAGAATTTCTGCATTTTCTAATTCGCCAAATGTTCCAACCTGTATATAAAAACTAATGTCTTGATTAGTGCTTGTTTCATTCTTCTTCTCATTAACTAAACTATTTTCAGTCAATCTTATTGGATCAATTGTTCTAACTTCGACAAGACCTGTTCCTTTTTTAATAATATCAAGTTTAATTGCTGCTGTGTATGATAGATCAATTATGCGGTTCTCATGGAATGGGCCTCTATCGTTAACCTTAACTATAATATATTTTCCATTATTTAGATTTCTCACCTGGACATAAGTAGGTAAAGGTAATGTTTTATGCGCAGCTGTCATTGCATACATATCATAAGTCTCTCCGCTTGATGTACGTCTGCCATGAAATTTAGTGCCGTACCATGAGGCAATGCCTTTTTCAACATAATTCCTGCTACTATCAAGAACATAATAACGTTTTCCAAACACAACATAGGATTCGGGGTTACCATAACGGCTTTTTGGTTCATTTTTTACAACTGCGTTTGGAATAGTAGATACATCAACTTGCTTGTCTGGTGCTGCATCACCAGGTGTTATAATCTTATCTAATCGTCCGCATGAGGATAATAATAGACAGCTCAATAAAGTAAATATAATTCTTTTAAAGAAAAATGTTTGGTAAAAATACAATTTCAATTCTCTAAGATATTGGCATTTTTGTTTTTATAGTCTTTTATTTCCAATGCCAATTGATAAACAGCCATCGCATATAATTTACTATGATTATAACGGGTTATCACGTAGAAATTATTTTGTGCAAGCCAATATTCTGAACCATGCTCCAATCGAAATTCGAACAACTTTAATTTCTCATTATCTTGAAATGTTGAATTATATTGTATACCAATCTCTTCTAAATCAGATTCGTAAATATTTAATTCTAAATTATTATCTAAAATCTTTTTGTATTGATCTCCTTTAACAATCACCTTTGTAATTATTGGTGCTTTATTCTTCCAGCCATGTTTAAAAAAATAATTAGCTACACTTCCGATTACATCATTTGGGTTATTCCAAATATCGGCAACATTATCGTTGTCAAAATCAATCGCATAATTACGATAACTACTTGAGATAAATTGAGGCATCCCCATTGCGCCAGCATATGATCCTTTTAATTCTTCTGGATTAAAATTTTGTTCTCGAGAGAAAAGTAAAAAATGCTCTAGCTCTGAACGAAAAAAAGCTGCGCGTTTCGGATAGTGAAATGCAAGTGTATTGAGTGAGTCAATTACCCGATATCTCCCAGAATTTTTACCATAATACGTTTCCACTCCAATAATTGCCGTTATTATTTCAGGAGGGACGCCAAACTTTTCTTCCGCTTCCTTTAACTTTGATTGATTATCCAACCAAAATTGTACTCCTTGTTCAATTCTTTTTTTCTTGATGAATATTTCACGGTATTGATGCCATGATAATTTTTTTTCTGCCGGTCTTTTTATTGCATCTAAAATAGATTGAGAAACAATAGTCTGATCAAATAATGAATTTAATTCTTGTCTGTCAAATCCATGTTTTTCTTCCATATAAAATATAAATTCTGATCTAGAATCTATATCTTCTGCATAAACAATAGATACATTAAATAAAATATACAATAGGGTGATAGGTATGAAATACAATTTAATCATTATAATTCTAGCGTTTTAGAAATCGTCTGTGTGTATGTATGGACATTAAAATACCGAAGCCTGCCATCAATGTCACGATTGATGTGCCGCCATAGCTAATTAATGGAAGTGGCACACCCACAACTGGAAGTTGTCCTGTCACCATCCCCATATTGACAATAATATAAACAAAAAAAGTTAATGTAATACCGCTTGCTAATAATTGACGAAAAGAATCTTGCGCGTAATATGATATATAGAGACCGCGTAAGATTATCAACAAATAGAGAGACAATATTACTAACACCCCGAGCATGCCGAACTCTTCGCAAAGTACAGCAAATATAAAATCTGTAGAGCGTTCTGGTAAAAATTCAAGATGTGATTGAGTGCCATTCAACCATCCTTTCCCATACAAACCTCCTGAGCCAACAGCAATCTTTGATTGTATTATATGGTAACCAGCGCCTAGCGGATCATTTTCTGGATTAAAAAAAGTTAATACTCTTTGTTTTTGGTAATCTCGCATAAAATGCCATAATATTGGTACACTCAAAGCAAATAAGATAAAGATGGAAAGTAAAAAACGCCAAGAAATGCCTGCTATAAAAATAACTGAAAAACCAGCTACTGCAACTAGTAAAGCGGTCCCCAAATCAGGTTGTTGAGCAATTAAAAAAACGGGGGTTGCTATAATAATACAAGCAATAAGAATTCTTAGAAATTTTGGTGGTAAAAATCTACTTGAAAGATATGATGAGATTATCATTGGAACTGCAATTTTCATTAACTCAGAAGGTTGAAAACGTACGATCTTTAAGTCCAACCAACGTTGAGCGCCTTTACCAATATCGCCAAAGATAATAACCAACACTAACAGAATAATTCCAAAAATATATAAAGATAAAGATAGACGATCTAAATTTGCTGGAGGAACTTGCGCTATTAAAATCATGCATAACAAAGCAATAGATAGCTTTATCATTTGACTGTACACCAAATTCATATTTTGACCACTAGCGCTATATAGAAGAACTAGGCCGCATGAACATAAAATAATGATGAGAAATAAAAGAATAAAATCTATATGTATTCGATAGCCTAATAAATATTCATTCATAAATACTACTCTTTAGAAATTAAATTCCGATTCATAAAATAGTTATCAAACATTTTTCTAGCTATGGGTGCAGCGACTTTAGAACCTCCGCCACCATTTTCAACTATTATTGCTACTGCAATTTCTGGCGCTTCAACTGGAGCAAATGCAATAAAAAGCGCGTGATCTTGTAATTCCTCTGGAATTTCCTCTTTTTTATATTCTTCCTCTTGATCGATTCCTATTACTTGCGCAGTACCTGTTTTACCAGCAAAATTATATTTTGCATTTAAACCGCTCCGCCATGCGGTACCACCGACTTCGTGTACAACACTTTTCATGGAATCAATAATTTGTTTCCAAAAGAAATCATTTTTTAAACTAATCTGGCTTTCTATATTATCTGATAACAAAGTTAATCCCTTTTCTTCTGGACTATTAATACCCAAAACTAACCTAGGCTTAACTACTAGACCATTTGTTGCTATTGCAGAAGTTGCTTTAACCAATTGTATTGGTGTTATCAGAAAATATCCTTGCCCTATCCCCAATATTACAGTTTCTCCAGGAAACCATGCTTGGCTTTTACTTCTGCGCTTCCATTCTCTTGAAGGTAATAGTCCAATTCTCTCATTATCGATATCTAAACCACTTGTTTGCCCAAAACCAAATCTTGATAATCCTTTATATATTTTGTCAATTCCTAATCCATATGCGAGCTTATAAAAAAAGACATCGCATGACTGAATTATTGCCTTACTTAAATTAGTATATCCATGTCCTTGTTTTTTCCAATCACGATAACGATGCTCATGCCCTTCTAGCGAGAACCATCCTGGACACCAAACTTCCTCTGCGACATTTTTGATTCCATTTTCTAGTGCTATCAATCCCAGAAAAGGCTTGATTGTCGAGCCAGGAGGATACTTCCCCTGAATGACTCTATTGATTAACGGTTTCTCTTTTGATGATAATAACGACTGATATAATTGATTATCAATACCATTTGAGAATGCATTTGGATCGTAGCTTGGCGAACTTACGAAAGTCAAAATTTCTCCACTTCTCGGATCCATTGCAACAATTGCGCCTTTTTTATTATTTAAGGATTCAATAGCAACCTCTTGTAGGGATAAATCAATAGTTAGATAAATACTTTTACCTGGCTTTGCATCAGTTCTCTCTAGTACACGGATCACTCTGCCTGCGGCATTAACCTCAACCTTTTGAAAACCAACCTCTCCATGTAAATATAATTCATATGATTTTTCAATACCAAGCTTACCTATATGATTTGTTGCGCTATAATTTGAATCAAGACCTAATTTTGAAATATTTTTAAGATCACTTTCATCAATACGAGAGACATATCCAACGCTATGAACAAAATCTCTCCCTAATGGGTAATGCCTATTTAAACCCTCAACTACGTCAACACTCGAGAATAAATGACGATTTACAGAAAATAACGCAACTTCATTTTCATTTAAATTAATTCTTAACGGAACTCTCTCAAATCGCCTATTTTTATTAGACAATCTCTTAAATCGTTCAACATCTTTTTCATCGATATGAATTATTTCTCTAAGTTTACTAATTAATTGATCGATATCAGATATCTTCTCGGGAATAACTTCAAGACTATATGTGGGTTTATTTTCCGCAAGAATGACGCCATCACTACTATAAATCAGCCCCCTAATTGGTGCTATCGGTAATATTTTTTGACGATTGGTTTTTGATAAGGTTGTGTAATGTACGTTTTGTATTACAGCCAGAAAAAATATTCTGGCAAGAAGTATAATTATAAGAGCTAATATTATTAGCCCAACTAAATACACGCGCTTTTTTATAAGTACTAATTCGCCATCCCGATCCTTTAGGATAAACTCTACTCGATCTTTGATAAATAAATCCATTAATTACTTAATATTAGTAGTTTATTATCAAGCTACATCATTTCTACGACGAAAATCTCTCATAAAAATAAATAGCCATGGCCATATCAACATACTGGTAAATGCAGGTAACCAATAAAACGAAGTGTACGTGATCGTTCCTGACAAAAGCATGACTAATAACATAATTGCCTGATATATTAAGAGATAGAAGCAAACTACAAGAGCTTGCTGTAACAGTGGATATACTCGCAAACGTTTATGATTCTGAATAATAATATAGGCCAAAAAAATAAATCCTAAGGCGTGTTGCCCAAGAATAAAACTTTGCTGAGCATCAAAGCATAAACCCAGAAACCAGGCAGATGATATTCCAACCCTTTCAGGTAAAGCCATGCACCAATAAATTAGAAGCATTGGCAACCAACATGGGCGCCAATCAACTATAATATCAGGTAAAGGCAGCGCTGATAGAATGAAACCCATAATAAACGTTATCGCAATAATCAGGTTACTTTTGGACGCTGATTGAATGGTAATTACCTCTTTATATTAATCATTATTTTTATATTCATTAGGCCAAACCATTAAAACTTCCCTTATTTGATTAAACTCCGCAAACGGTTTAATGATAACTCTCGCTGATGATTCTCCGGGTTCCTGAATTATTGCCCCAATCTCCCCTACTGGATAATCTCGTGGAAAACGTCGTCCAAGGCCTGAAGTCACTACTAAATCACCTTCCAATATATGGGCATTATTCGGAAGATTTGAATCCGTAATTAATGGTTTGGGTAAATGCTGAAGTAAGAGTGTATTATTTTCGCCCGAACCAACAGCAATTGCACGTAATCCATTTCTATTTATTTGTACAGGTAGTGCATGATTTGGATCGGTTATTAATAAAACAGTACTCGAAAAAGGATTAATCTGGGTAATTTGACCAATAATTCCAGTTGCATCAAGTACCGGTTGTCCCGGATAACCCCCATCATTTTCACCTTTATTTATTACAATTTTTTTACGAAATGAATCAAATTGTACTGCAACTAGTTCTGCTATAAGTACTTTATTTTTAAGACGAAAAGATGATTCGAGTAAACTGCGTAAACGATGATTTTCAGCTTCTATAATTTCGTATTGCTGTAACCTTGTTTTTATTAATAAAAGCTCTTCTTTTAATTTATTATTCTCATTAGATAAAGTTTCTTTCGAAATAAATAAATTTGATACCCAATCTTTAATTTGAAATGGTAGGTTGACTATAAATTCTACTGGATAAACTAACGTTGCTAAAGTTGTACGGTAACTTTTTAAAGTGCCTTCTCTATTATCAATCAAAATTATGGTAATTGATAACAGCAGATAAATAAAAAAAGCGCCCTTTAATGAGCCTCTCTTTTGAAACAGATTATTAATTTTGCGCTCCTCTCTATACTAATCAATGGTAAGAATATCAATTCCAAATTCATCGATCATTTCAAGATATTTACCGCCTCCTCTTGCAACACAAGTTAATGGATCTTCAGCAATTATTACAGGAACTCCACATTCCTCCATTAATAACCTATCCACATCTGTTAGCATAGCGCCCCCGCCAGTCAGCACTAAACCTAGCTCTGCAACGTCAGAACCCAATTCAGGTGGCGTTTTTTCTAAAGCGCTCTTAACGGCTTCGACTATCCCTACGAGTGGCTCCTGTAATGCCTCAAGAATCTCATTGCTGTTTAAAGTAAAACTCCTTGGAATTCCTTCAGCAAGATTACGCCCCCTTACCACTATTTCTTTTACTTCATCTGCAGGATATGCGCAGCCTATTTCTTTTTTTATACGCTCGGCCGTTGAATCACCTATTAAGCTACCGTAATTTCGTCGTACATAATTAATTATTGCATCATCAAATCTATCACCACCAATACGTATCGAATTTGCGTAGACAATCCCATTTAATGAAATGACTGCTACTTCAGTTGTACCGCCGCCAATATCAACTACCATAGATCCTCGTGGATCACTTACAGGCATCCCCGCACCAATTGCAGCAGCCATTGGTTCTTCGATCAAATGTACTGTTCGTGCGCCGGCACCACTTGCTGATTCTCTAATAGCACGTCGCTCTACTTGTGTGGAGCCACAAGGGACACAAATAAGCACCCTTGGACTTGGCTTAAAAAACGTTGAGCCATGTGCGTTATGAATAAAATACTGCAGCATTTTTTCAGTCACGGTGAAATCTGCTATAACACCATCTTTTAAAGGGCGAATAGCAATAATATGTCCGGGTGTACGACCTAACATTCTTTTAGCTGCAGTACCTACAGCGACAATAGATTTTGAACTAATCTTGTTCCCGTCTTTACGAATCGCCACAACTGAAGGTTCGTTAAGCACAATACCTTTATCCCGCACATAGATAAGAGTATTTGCGGTACCCAAATCGATGGATAAATCATTAGAAAAAAGACCTCTTATTTGCTTAAACATAAATATAACCTATAGTTTCATTTTAGCTCTTTTATGATATATATCCCGACAAAAGACTGAATATTATAAGGTTATATAGCAACTACCTTCTTATTCATCTAAAATCGAACTACGCGCTGTGGGTCAGATGCTGATCCACTGAATTCGCTGTTAATGCAGATGCAACTGTACCAATGGGCGAGGCTTTGAGCAAGTAAAGGAACATAATAAATTCTAATTTTTTCAACAAATAAGAACAACTACTTATATGTCTATCGATAAATCTGAAGTAGAAAAAATTGCTTGGTTAACAAGATTAGCAATCGATAAAGAAGATATTGCTAGCTACTGCAATGAATTAACTAATATTGTAGATTTAATGGAGCAAATGAATTCGGTAGACACAACCGATATTGCACCACTTGCACACCCGCTTAACCTATCCTCTCGTTTACGAATTGATAAAGTAACAGAAACTGATCAACGTGAAAATTTTCAAGAAAATGCAGTAGAAACTAAAGATGGTTATTATCTTGTTCCGAAAGTAATTGACTAGTTACGTAACGGCCCAAATGAATTAGTAATTTTAATAAATCCATTAACTAACATACATGTATAAGTCTACATTAGCACAATTATCAATAGCTCTTGAATCGAAAAAAATAAGTAGTGAAGAATTAACTCGGCTATATATCGAGCGCTGTAATAAACATAATAATTCGTTAAATTGTTTTATTACAATAACTGAAGAAGAAGCATTAAAAAAAGCAAGACAAGCAGATAAAAAACGTGCTTCCGGAGATTATAACCTACTAACAGGAATTCCAATTGCTCAAAAAGATATTTTTTGTACCAATGGAACAAAAACAACTTGTGGCTCGAAAATGTTAGATAATTTCGTAGCACCATATGACGCAACATTAATTAAGAAGATGAATGATGCTGGTCTTATAATGTTAGGGAAAACCAATATGGACGAATTCGCAATGGGCTCGTCAAATGAAACGAGTTTTTATGGGCCAGTTAAAAATCCTTGGGATGGTTGCCGAGTCCCCGGTGGTTCATCAGGAGGATCTGCGAGTGCTGTTGCAGCACGACTAACTCCGGCAGCTACCGGTACTGATACTGGGGGTTCAATACGACAACCTTCCTCATTCTGTGGTATTACAGGTCTAAAACCAACCTATGGAAGAGTTTCTCGTTATGGAATGGTCGCCTTTGCATCAAGTCTTGATCAGGGGGGGCCAATGACGCAGACGGCTGAAGACGCAGCATTAATTATGAATATTATTGCAGGTTTTGATGAGCATGATTCAACATCAACTGAAAAACCAACAGATAACTATACAGAAAAATTAAATAATTCAATTAAAGGATTAAAAATTGGATTGCCCAAGCAATATTTCGATGAAAACCTAGATAATAATGTTGCTGATGTAATTGAAAATGGCCTCAAAGAATTAGAAAAACTTGGAGCTAAATGCGTTGATGTTGAATTACCACATACAGAATTATCAATTCCCGCATATTATGTCATCGCTCCAGCCGAATGTTCATCTAATCTATCTCGTTACGATGGCGTTCGTTTTGGTCATCGTTGTAAAGAACCAAAAAATCTTTCAGACTTATATTGTCGCAGCCGCCAAGAAGGATTCGGAAAAGAAGTAAAAAGACGAATAATGATAGGAACTTATGTTCTTTCAGCAGGTTACTATGATGCCTATTACATAAAAGCACAAAAAATAAGACAAATAATAAGTAATGACTTTCAAAATGTATTTAAGAACGTAGATATTATAGCTGGACCAACAACAACTGGAGTTGCTTTTAAATTAAATGAAAAATTAAATGATCCAATTAGTATGTACCTTTCAGATCTTTATACTGTGTCAGTAAACCTTGCTGGACTACCCGCTATTTCTGTCCCTTCTGGCTTTATTAATAAATTGCCTGTTGGAATGCAATTAATTGGTAATTATTTTCAAGAATCCCTTCTAATGAATGTTGCGCATCAATATCAAAAAGTAACAGATTGGCATCAAAAAATACCTCAAGCATATGAATAAATCGATGGAATGGGAAACTGTAATAGGGCTTGAAATACATGCCCAGCTAGCAACAAAAAGTAAAATTTTTTCTGGAGCATCAACAATCTATGGGGCTAAACCTAATACACAGGCTTGTGCGGTGGATTTAGGATTGCCTGGTGTTCTGCCAGTTATTAATGAGCAAGCAATATTAATGGCAATTAAGTTTGGCTTGGCTATTGGTGCTGAAATTCCAGAAAGATCTGTATTTGCAAGAAAGAATTATTTTTATCCTGATCTCCCAAAAGGTTATCAGATTAGTCAGTTTGAATTACCAATCGTTAGTAATGGGTTTATTGAGATAGTAACCGAAAATAAGAAAAAAAAATTAATTAAGATTACAAGGGCTCATTTGGAGGAGGATGCAGGTAAATCAAACCATGATCAGTTCAATGGTTGTACGGGAATCGATCTTAATCGAGCTGGAAATCCTTTGCTAGAAATTGTTTCAGAACCTGATATGAATGATGCCAAAGAAGCAATTAGCTATTTAAAAAAAATTCATTCTCTTGTTCGTTATTTAGAAATCTGTGATGGAAATATGCAGGAGGGCTCGTTTCGTTGTGATGCAAATGTTTCCGTGAAACCGACACAACAGAAAGAATTAGGTACTCGTGCTGAGATAAAAAATCTTAACTCTTTTAAATTTATCGAAGCGGCAATTAATCATGAAGTCGAACGTCAAATTAATTTAATCACATCTGGAAAAATAGTTATACAGGAAACGCGTCTTTATGACGCTAATAAAAATGAAACGCGTTCAATGCGGAGTAAAGAAGAAGCTAATGATTACAGATACTTTCCTGACCCAGATTTACTCCCGGTCTTAATTACAGAAAAAACAAAAAAAATAGTTAGAGAATTAATACCTGAATTACCTGATGCCAAACGCATGCGCTATCAAAATGAACTAGGATTATCAGAATATGATAGTGATAATTTAACAGCCAATCCAGATATTGCTAATTATTTTGAAACAACAATAAAGGTCACAAATGGTAATGCAAAAATGTGTGCAAACTGGATTATGGGAGATTTATCAGCTTCTTTAAATAAAGAAAATATGAATATCAAAAATAGCTCAGTAACAGCAAAAATGCTAGGAGACATGATCAATCTCATCAAAGATAAAACAATTTCAGGTAAAATAGCAAAAATAGTCTTTGAAGCAATGTGGAACAAGGAGGGTGAAGCTATTTCAATAATAGAAAGTAAAGATCTTAAACAAGTTACTGATTTGAATGAAATTGGAAACCTTATTGATGGAGTTATCGCAGAAAATACACTACAAGTTAAACAGTATAAGAATTGTCCTGCCGATAAGAAACAAAAATTTATTAGTTTTTTTATCGGTCAAATTATGAAAGTATCAAAAGGAAAAGCTAATCCAATACAAGTAAGTGAATTGCTTAAAGAGAGACTAAATAGCTAACTGCTAAATTTTATTACTATTATTTAGTTGTCTCATTATCTAGTATTTGTGGCCTATCCACCAACTCAACAATTGCCATTGCTGCTTTATCACCGGTTCGAAAGCCACATTTTAATATACGCAAATAACCTCCGGGACGTTCTTTATAACGCGGACCTAGCTCATTAAATAATTTTGTAACAATATTTCTGTCGCGAAGACGAGAAAATGCGAGACGTCTTTTTGCGACATTGTCAATTTTTGCCATTGTAATTAATGGTTCAGCAATCCGGCGTAATTCTTTTGCTTTTGGTAAGGTAGTTTTAATCATTTCATGTTCCATTAGAGATATAGCCATATTCCTAAACATAGCTTTACGATGAGAACTGTTACGATTTAATTTTCTACCACTTTCACGATGACGCATTACTTTTCTCTCTTCAAATTATATGGATACACTTTCTTGATTATTAAATCCAGTTGGCGGCCAATTATCTAAATGCATTCCTAAAGATAAGCCACGTGAGGCTAGTATATCTTTTATTTCAGTTAATGACTTTTTACCTAAATTAGGAGTTTTTAGAAGTTCGACTTCAGTACGCTGAATCAAATCGCCAATATAATAAATGTTTTCTGCTTTCAAACAGTTTGCAGAACGTACAGTTAACTCAAGATCATCAACTGGTCGTAATAAAATTGGGTCTACTTCAGGCTCACTGTTTTTGCTTGCTTCAATAGCTTCTTCCGCTTCAAGATCAACAAAAATAACTAACTGGGAACGTAATATTGTTGCTGCCTCACGAATAGCATCATTTGGATCAATTGTCCCGTCTGTTTCTAATTCTATAATTAATTTATCTAAATCAGTACGTTGCTCAACTCGCGCATTGCCTACCTCATATGAAACACGACTAACCGGACTAAACGAAGCATCTAATTTTATTTTTCCAATAGTTTGTTCAACATCGTCTTTCCCGCCAACAATAACAGGCTTGTAACCACGACCACGAACGACCTTCATAACCATGCTTAATTGTCCCGCTTTCGTTAAATTAGCAATTGGGTGATCGGGATTTGCAATTTCTACATCATGATCAACAGTAATATCTCTTGCGCATACTTCTCCTGGACCACTTTTCTTTAGAGTTAATGTTGCCTCATCATTTGAATGCATAATAATGGCAAGACCCTTAAGATTGAGAATAATATCAACAACATCTTCTTGAACACCTTCCATTGTTGTGTATTCGTGCAATACTTCAGGCTCAATAATCTCAAGCTCAGTGACAGCACAGCCTGGCATTGATGATAATAAAACTCGACGTAATGCATTACCAAGTGTGTGCCCAAAACCTCTTTCTAATGGTTCAATAATAATTTTTGCAGAAGTACTATTTATTTCCTCTACTTGGCATTTACGCGGTTTTAACAATTCTTTAATTATCGTTGACATGCGTGATAATCCTCCACACGTTAATTACTTAGAATACAGCTCAACAACTAACTGTTCATTAATTTCAGAAGGAAGTTCACTTCTGTCTGGAATAGATTTAAAAACGCCTTCCATACTCTTGGCGGTAACTTCAACCCAATCGGGGAATCCATATTGTTCTGCAACATTTAAGGCATCCTGAATTCTTAATTGCTTCTTACTTTTTTCTCTAACAGTAACCTTGTCGCTCGGTCTTACTTGAAAAGAAGCTATATTCACGCTTTTATCATTAACTAACATCGTTTTGTGACTTATTAATTGACGTGCTTCATTACGAGTGGAGCCAAAGCCCATGCGATATACAACATTATCCAATCGACATTCTAAAATCTGAAGTAAATTCTCGCCAGTTGATCCTTTCTGGCGGGCTGCTTCTTTATAATATCTGCGAAATTGTTTTTCTAGAACACCATAAATACGACGTAATTTTTGTTTTTCTCTTAATTGTAAAGCATAGTCCGACATCCTCCCTGGACGTTTACTCCCCATTCCAGGCGTCTTATCAATCTGACATTTAGATTCGATTGGTCTAGAACGACTTTTTAAAAATAAATCTGTTCCTTCACGCCGACTAAGTTTACATTTTGGTCCCAGATAACGTGCCATAATTAAACTCCTGAGTTAAACTCGACGCCTTTTAGGCGGACGACATCCATTATGCGGAATCGGAGTTACATCAGTAATGTTGGTGATTTTAAATCCGACTGTGTTAAGTGCCCGAACTGCTGATTCACGACCGGGCCCAGGACCTTTTATAAAAACTTCTAAATTCTCCAGACCAAATTCTTTTGCAGCTTCCCCTGCTTTTTGGGAAGCAATTTGAGCAGCGAATGGAGTACTTTTACGTGAACCGCGGAATCCGCTTCCACCTGAAGTAGCCCATGCAAGCGTATTACCTTCACGATCAGTAATTGTGATAATAGTATTATTAAATGAAGCATGTATATGAGCAATGCCATCAAGAACATTTCTCTTTATACGTTTACGACTCTTTGTTGCTGTTTTTGCCATAATTATATTAAAACCTATTTATTTTTTGATCATTTTCTTTGGGCCTTTACGAGTACGTGCGTTTGTACTGGTACGTTGCCCTCGAACTGGTAATCCTCGACGATGGCGAATTCCGCGATTTGTGCCAAGATCCATTAAACGTTTGATATTCATCGACACTTCTCTACGCAAATCACCTTCAAGATTAAATTTACCCACCTCGGTACGTATGTTATCTAAATCAGATTCTGACAACTGATTTACTTTGATTGAATACTTCAAGCCTAGCGCGTTACAAATACTCTGAGCTCGATTAAGCCCAATACCATATATATATGTCAAAGCAATATTTAGATGCTTGTTATCTGGAATGTTAACTCCTGCAATACGTGCCATTACTCTACAATCTCCATTGGTTTTTTTAATTTAGCCTTGACGTTGTTTATGACGAGGATCGGAACAAATTACACGTACAACCCGGTTACGTCGAATTATCTTGCAGTTACGACAAATCCTTTTCACTGATGCTCTAACTTTCATATATTTCTCCATACAGATCGTTAAATTAACGTCTGCCATGCCCCTTTAGATTAGCTTTTTTCATAAGTCCTTCATATTGATGAGACATCAAATGCGCTTGTATTTGTGACATAAAATCCATTACGACCACGACAATAATTAATAGTGATGTCCCGCCAAAATAAAATGGCACATTGAATTTAACTATTAGAAATTCAGGTAATAAACAAACAGAAGTTATATAAACAGCGCCCGCGAGAGTTAATTTTGTTAACACTTTATCAAGATAATTTGCTGTTTGCTCCCCGGGTCGCATGCCAGGAATAAAAGCTCCTGATTTTTTTAAATTATCTGCAGTCTCACTCGGATCAAATACCATAGCCGTATAAAAGAAACAGAAGAAAATAATTCCTGCTGCATAACACAAAACATAAATTGGTTGGCCTGGTGATAATGTAGTTGCAAAATCCTGCAACCAACCCATGCCTTCACTTTGACTAAACCAACCGGCAATTGTAGCGGGAAATAATATCAAGCTTGAGGCAAATATTGGCGGGATTACTCCAGCCATATTTAACTTTAATGGTAAATGACTTGCCTGCCCACCATACATTTTTCTACCCACTTGCCGTTTTGCATAGTTAACAGTTATTCTTCTTTGTCCTCGCTCTACAAAAACAACAAACCCGGTCACTGCGATTGCTAATGCAAATAATCCAAATACTGCTAACAAATGCATTTCACCTGTTCTCGATAGCTCTAATGTTCCACCAATAGCAGAGGGCAAACCCGCTACAATACCAGCAAAGATTATCATTGAAATACCGTTTCCAACCCCCCGCTCTGTTATTTGCTCGCCCAACCACATCAAAAACATCGTACCTGTTACCAGCGTGGTAATTGCAACTACTCTAAATCCAATACCTGGGTCCATAACAACTGCTTGCCCTATTGCCTGTTGCCCCTCCAATGCAATTGCAACACCAAAAGCTTGAAACGTCGCTAATATTACTGTGCCGTACCGAGTATATTGCGTAATTTTTTTACGTCCTGTTTCGCCTTCTTTTTTAAGCTGCTTTAATTTTGGATCAACAACTGACAATAATTGCATAATAATTGATGCGGATATGTAAGGCATAATACCAAGCGCTACCACTGAAAAACGACTCAGCGCTCCACCCGAAAACATATTAAACATATCCAATATCGTTCCTCGCTGCTGATTAAATAATTCAGCCAATGCAACAGGATTAATCCCTGGAACTGGGATATGCGTTGCAACCCTATAAACAAATAAAGCAACCAAAACAAAGAAAAGTCGTTGTCGTAGTTCTTTTAATTGCCCAAGACCGGCAAGTCCTCCGGGATTTGCTGAATTAGATCTTGCCATTTATTCTTCTACCTTCCCGCCAGCAGCTTCAATTGCGTTTTTTGCGCCTTTCGTAACCATAAGACCTTTTACTGTTACAGGTTTCTCTAATTTTCCTGATAAGATAATCTTCGCACGCAATATATTTTTATTAATCAAATGTGCTGATTTAAGCGATTGAAGATCGATAACATCAACATCTAAGTTAGCTAGTTCGTGTAAACGTATTTCGGTCGTAACACGACTTATACGAGAACTAAATCCAACTTTTGGTAAACGTCTTTGTAACGGCATTTGTCCGCCTTCAAAGCCAACTTTATGATACCCTCCAGAGCGAGACTTTTGACCTTTATGCCCACGACCGCTAGTCTTGCCCATAGTTGAGCCAATACCGCGGCCAACACGTTTTGCGTTTGAAGTTGAACCGGGGTGAGGCTTAAGTGTATTTAAACGCATCAGTCTTATGCCTCCTCTTCAACAGCTAGTAAATAATATGCTTTGTCAATCATGCCTCGTATCTCTGGTGTGTCGTCAACAATGACGCTATGTCCTATGCGGCGCAGACCAAGCCCGCCGACACAAGATCTATGTTGTTTCGTTCGTCGATTAACGCTTTTAACTAGCGTGACTTTTATCTTACTAACAGATTTTTTCTTTTTCTTGGCCATAATTAACTAATTACTTCTTTTATAGATTTGCCACGTTTTGCAGCTATATACTCAGGCGAAGACATTAATGCAAGTCCTTTAATAGTCGCTCGAATTACATTAATTTTATTTGTTGATCCAATTGACTTTGCTAAAACATTATTTATACCTACTACCTCAAAAACTGCCCGCATTGGACCGCCCGCAATGATTCCAGTACCTTCTGAAGCTGGCTGCATATAGACTTTGGCCGCACCATATTCTGCGGTAATTGCGTATTGGAGTGTTCCCTCATTAACTGATACAGAGACCATGCTACGACGTGCATCTTCCATTGCCTTTTGTATGGCAAGAGGTACTTCGCGAGATTTGCCTCGCCCTATGCCAACTCGTCCATTACCATCGCCAACAACAGTTAATGCTGCAAAACCAAATTGACGACCTCCTTTAACTACTTTGGCAACCCTATTAACTGCCACAAGCTTCTCTTGAAGATCTTCGTTACCCGTTATTGAATTTTCTAATTTCATAAATTCATCTCTTAAAATTGCATACCATTTTCACGTGCAGCTTTTGCGAGTGCTTGAATGCGGCCGTGAAACTTAAAACCTGAACGATCAAAAGCAACTTTTGTTACACCAGCTTTTTTAGCACGTTTAGCCAGAATTCCTCCAACAATTGTCGCAGCTTCAACATTTCCACTATATTTAATTTGGCTCTTAATTTCTTTATCCAAACTCGAGGCGCTAACAATCACCTGTGAACTATTTGACGAGATGACTTGCGCATAAACATGTCGTGCTGTTCTATGAACACACAAACGGTCTGTGCCGATTCTTTTAATTCTAGCTCGTGTCTTTTTTGCGCGTCGTAATCTATCTGTTTTTTTACTCATATCGACTAACTCTTCTTTGCCTCTTTACGAATAACCCGCTCATCAGAATAACGAACTCCTTTACCTTTATATGGTTCGGGTGGGCGGTATGAACGAATATCTGCAGCGACTTGACCTACTTGTTGTTTATCACTGCCCTTAATTAAAATTTCAGTTTGACTAGGTGTTTCAATTGTAATTCCTTCGGGTATTTTATAAACAACCGGATGTGAAAATCCCAAAGTTAAATTTAATGTTTTATCTGACACTGCAGCACGATAACCAACGCCAATAATTTCAAGTTTACGTTCAAAACCTTCACTTACGCCTGTTACTATATTTTGGATAAGCGAGCGTGTTGTTCCTGAAAGTGCTTTAGCAAACTTACTATCGTTCTTGGTAGATGTTTTCAATACATTGTCCATTTGCTCAAGCTTAATTAAAGGATGGATAGTATGTGATAACTCTCCTTTACTTCCTTTAATCGTTACTAAATTTCCAACTATGTTAACACCGACACCAGTAGGTATATTTATTGGGTTATTTGCTATTCTCGACATAAATTCAGTCCTTTTTTATGATATATAGCACAGCACTTCGCCACCAATACCGTGCTCTCGTGCTGATTTATCTGTCATTACACCCTTTGCTGTAGAAATAATTGCTATACCAAGACCGCCCATCACTTTAGGTAATTCATTAGTCGACTTATAGGACCGAAGACTAGGACGACTAATTCGTTTTAACGATTCTATAACCGGCTTGCCTTCAAAGTATTTCAACTCAATAATTAATATTGCTCTATTATCGTGTTCTTCAACTCTGTAATCTTTGATATAACCTTCTTGTTTAAGTATATTTGCGATCGCAACTTTCAATTTTGATGAAGGTATATTTACATCGTGTTTATAACGCTGTAATGAATTACGAATTCGCGTTAACATATCCGAAATTGGGTCTGACATACTCATTATTTATAATTCTCTCTCAATTTTTCACCAACTTGCTTTAACTAATCCAGGTATATCGCCACGCATTGCGGCTTCACGTAATTTATTTCGTCCTAATCCAAATTTTCTATAATATCCATGAGCCCGGCCTGTTATATTACAACGGTTACGTATACGTATTGGGCTAGCATCTCTTGGCATTTTATTTAATTTCTCACGAGCCTCTCTACGCTCATCTTCACTTAATGAAGTATTCTTAATTACTGCTTTTAGTTCAGCTCTTTTTGCAGAAAATTTACTAACTAAACGAATTCTTTTTATTTCGCGATTAACCATACAAGACTTTGCCATATCAAATAAACCTCAAGACTTTATTGGTAATTTAAACGATGTTAATAATGCCCGTGCTTCTTCATTTGTACGTGCAGAAGTTGTAATTGTTATATCCATTCCCCGAAGAGAGTCTATCTTATCAAAATCAATTTCAGGAAAAATGATTTGCTCTTTAATTCCCATACTATAATTACCACGTCCATCAAATGATTTTGCATTTAAACCACGGAAATCTCTAATACGAGGTATGGCTATAGAAATTAAGCGTTCAAGAAATTCGTACATGCGCTGACGCCTCAGTGTAACCTTACATCCTATCGGCCATCCTTCACGAACTTTAAAATTTGCAACAGATTTTCTAGCCTTAGTGACAATAGGTTTTTGTCCCGCGATCTTAGTCATATCATCTAACGCATTTTCGATAATTTTTTTGTCAGCAACAGCCTCTCCTAAACCCATATTTAGAGTAACTTTAGTGATTTTTGGTACCTGCATGCACGATTTATAACCAAATTGATCAGTTAATTCTTTAATCACGTTATTCTTATAATGTTCATGTAACGTAGTCATAAATAAAATTCCTACACATCCACAACTTCATTATTTGACTTGAAGTAACGAACTTTTTGACCATCTTCTAAATATCGATAACCTATCCTGTCATTTTTGTTCGTCACTGGATTCCATATCGCCACATTAGATTGGTGAATTGGTGATTCTTTCTCGATTATACCACCCGGAGCCCCTTGAGCTGGATTACCCTTGGTGTGCCGTTTTATCATATTAATGTTCTCAATAATTACCTTGTTAATGTCATCCATAACCGACAAAACAACACCTCGTTTACCTTTATCCCGGCCAGCTATCACAATAACTTCATCGCCATTTTTTACTCGACTCATTTTTAGAGCACCTCCGGCGCCAAAGAAACAATTTTCATAAACTTAAGTCCGCGTAATTCTCGTGTAACAGGGCCAAAAATACGAGTTCCGATTGGTTGCAACTGTGCATTTAATAATACTGCTGCATTACCATCAAAACGTATCAAAGAACCATCTCCTCTACGAACACCTTTACGAGTACGCACTACGACTGCGCTATGTACTTCTCCTTTTTTTACTTTTCCACGAGGAATCGCTTCCTTAATACTCACCTTAATAACATCACCTATATTTGCATATCGACGTTTTGAACCACCTAAAACCTTTATGCACATCAAACGACGAGCCCCGCTATTATCCGCTGCATCAAGCATTGTTTGCATCTGTATCATTAGCGCTCTATATCTCCCTATCTCTACACAGTTTGTGTCTTACTAACAACTTTCTGTAAGCACCATGATTTGTTCTTAGATAACGGACGTGATGATTCTATAATCACAACATCACCTTCATTACATTCATTAACTTCGTCATGAGCCATTACTTTTGTTGAGCGTCGTATATATTTTCTATAAAGAGGATGCTTTACAGTTCTTTCAATACGCACAGAAATAGTTTTATCCATTTTTGAACTAATAACTGTGCCTGTTACTGTCTTGCTTTTTAATTTTTCTGTACTCATGATTTTTCCTTATCCGAGGAAATCTTTTTTTCATTAACGACTGTGTTAATTCTCGCAATATTTCGTCGAGTTTTTTTTATTTGACTAGGCTTATCTAGTTGCCCGGTTCCCTTCCTCATACGTAAATTAAATTGAGAACGCAACTCTTCTAACAATAAAGTTTGTAATTCTTCATTTGTTTTATCTCTTAGTTCTAATGTTTTCATTACAATAATGTCCTTGCAACAAAAGTCGTCTTAATTGGCAATTTTGCTGCTGCTAACTGAAAAGCTTCGCGCGCTAATTCCTCTGGGACTCCTTCCATTTCATAAAGCATTTTGCCAGGCTGAATTTGAGCGACCCAATACTCAACACTTCCTTTCCCTTTACCTTGACGAACTTCTAAAGGTTTTTTTGTAATCGGCTTATCAGGAAAAATTCTAATCCAAACTTTTGCGCCACGTTTTACTTTTCGTGTAAGCGCTCGTCGAGCAGCCTCAATTTGGCGAGCTGTAATACGTCCTCTTCCAACCGCCTTTAGACCATACTCTCCAAAACTCACTTTATTACCAATCGTTGCTAAACCGCGATTGCGTGATTTATTTTGTTTCCTGAATTTTGTTCTTTTTGGTTGTAACACATCTAATTCCTGTTATTTACTTTGTTGTAACCTTGTTTTGATTTTGTTCTTCTGTATTTTTTTCAGGACCAAGGATTTCGCCTTTAAAGAGCCATACTTTTACCCCAATGATACCGTATGTTGTCTTTGCTTCAGTTGATGCATAATCAATATCAGCACGTAATGTATGCAGAGGTACTCGGCCTTCTCTATACCATTCGGTACGTGCTATTTCTGCTCCATTTAATCTGCCGCTTACGGTAATCTTGATACCTTTAGCCCCTAATCGCATTGTATTTGTAACGGCACGCTTCATAGCTCTTCGAAACATTATGCGTCTCTCAATTTGTTGAGCCACACTCTCCGCCACAAGAAACGCATCTAATTCAGGTTTACGAATTTCTTCGACGCTAACATGTGTAGGCACGCCCATCATATTCGAAATTTCTAAACGAAGACGCTCAATATCCTCACCCTTTTTACCTATTACAATTCCAGGTCGAGCTGTGTAAATAATAACTCGGGCATTACCTGCTGGTCTTTCAATTTGAATACGGCTGACAGATGCATTAGCTAACTTCTTACGCAGATACTCACGAACCTTCATATCCGCATTAAGATAATCAGCATAGTTTTTACTGTCTGCATACCAAGTTGATGTCCAATCTTTGATAATACCCAGACGCATTCCTATTGGATGTACTTTTTGACCCATAAGACTTATTGTTCCCCGTTTTCAGAAACTTTCACAATTAAATGACTAGTTCTTTTTATAATTCTATCGGCTCTTCCTCTAGCACGTGGACGTAACCGCTTCATTGTTGGGCCTTGATTTACTTCCACTGACGTTATTTTAAGTTCATCAATATCAGCGCCATCATTATTTTCAGCATTTGCTATTGCTGATTCGAGTACTTTTTTAACAATCTTTGCTCCTTTTTTATTACTAAATGAAAGCAAAGTAACTGCGCGATCTGCTGACATACCGCGTATTTGATCTACTATCAAACGCATTTTTTGCGGTGACAAATGTGTAAACTTTAATGTTGCTGATGTTGTCATTTTTTATATTTATATTTCTAATATTTATATTTTTCTATCTGCAATATGACCACGAAATGTACGAGTAAGTACAAATTCGCCTAATTTATGCCCCACCATATTTTCAGAAACATAAACAGGTATATGAACACGACCATTGTGCACGGCAATTGTAAGGCCAACCATTTCAGGCATCACCATTGAACGACGCGACCAAGTTTTAATTGGGCGTTTATCGTTTGTTTCTTTTGCGACTTCTATCTTTTTTAAAAGATGATAATCAATGAACGGTCCTTTTTTAATTGAACGTGCCACTATTTCTCTCTCTGCAATTTTCTTTTACGAACGATTAAGTTATCAGTTCGTTTATTCTTTCTTGTTTTATAACCTTTCGTTGGTGTCCCCCATGGACTTACTGGATGACGTCCTCCGGAAGTACGTCCTTCTCCTCCTCCGTGTGGATGATCAACTGGATTCATCGCAACACCACGAACAGTTGGGCGTATACCGCGCCAACGTTTTGCTCCTGCTTTACCTAATGACCGTAATTGATGTTCAGTATTACTAACTTCGCCAATTGTGGCCCGACATTTAGCTAGTACTTTACGCATTTCACCAGAACGTAATCTGACTGTCACATAGCCACCTTCTTTAGCAACTAACTGAACCGATGTACCCGCGCTCCGCGCAATCTGAGCGCCTTTGCCTGGCTTCAACTCAATACAATGAATAGTTGTACCTAACGGCATATCTTTCATTTGCATACAATTACCAACCTTAATCGCAGCCTCTGCACCGGACATTACCTCGTCACCAGGCTTAATACCATTTGGCGCAATTATGTAACGTCTTTCACCATCGACATATAATAATAACGCTATATGTGCCGTCCTATTTGGGTCATATTCAATGTGTTCAATTTTAGCTAGTAACCCGTCTTTATCGCGCTTGAAATCGATTAAACGATAACGTTGTTTAGACCCTCCGCCACGATGTCGTACTGTTATCCGACCATTATTATTTCGCCCTGCACATTTATTCTGTTTTTCCAATAAAGGTTCATAAGGCTTACCTTTATAGAGTTCCGGACTAACCACTTTAATCATTGAACGGCGGCCAGCAGATGTTGGTTTTGGATTAATTAATACCATTCTTTCAAGCCTCGCCCTTATCCGGTACCCATAAAATCAATATCAAAACCAGGTTTTAACTTAATATATGCTTTCTTCCAATTAGCACGTTGTCCTGGTAGCTTTTTAAAAATCTTTCTTTTACCTTTCACATTTGTAACCTGAACTGATTCTACTTCAGCTCCTTCAAACATTAACTCGACCGCCTTTTTTATTTCAGGTTTAGTCGCATTTCTTGAAACTTTAAATACATATTGATTATTTAATTCACCAATCATGGTGGATTTTTCAGTAACTTTTGGTTCTAATAATATAGACATTATTGATTGTTGACTCATGACAACCATTCCTCTACTTTTTCGACTGCGGCCTGTGTTATTAAAACTTTTTCAAAACCAATCAATGAATACGGATCGATCTCGCTACTATCCATAACATCGACCTTTGGAATATTTCTAACACCTAAATAAAGATTTTCACTTAACCCTTCTGTAATAATTAATACTTCTTTAAGACCAAGTTTGTCTAATTTCTCTTTAACTAATTTTGTTTTTGACTCAGATACATCGAATTCATCGACACAAACAAATCTTTCCTGGCGAACAAGTTCAGAAAAAATTGAGCGCATCGCACCACGAAACATTTTCTTATTAATTTTTTTACTAAAATCTCGTGACTTAGCAGCAAAAGTAACTCCACCGCCACGCCATATCGGGCTTCGAATAGTGCCAGCTCTTGCGCGACCAGTTCCTTTCTGACGCCATGGCTTCCTCCCGCCACCTCTAACCTCTGAACGTGATTTTTGAGCTTTTGTCCCTGAACGAGAACCTGCCATATACGAAACTAAAACTTGATGTATCAATGGTTCGTTGAATTTAGCGGCAAAAACGTTATCAGCAACGCTCATAGTGCCTGCTTGTTTCTTACCTGATTTTTCAATTTTAAGCTCCATAATTAAATTACTCAGTCAGTTGATTCTTGCTTAGTATTTTTAGTTATTTTTATTGATGGCTTAACAATAACACTTCCACCTTTACTTCCAGGAATTGCTCCCTTTATTAGTAGGAGATTGCGCTCACTATCAATTCGAACAATCTCAAGATTTTGAGTGGTGCATTTTACATCCCCTAAATGACCAGCCATTTTTTTCCCTTTAAAAACTCTTCCAGGGGTTTGACACTGACCTATAGAACCTGGAGCACGATGTGACAATGAGTTGCCATGGGTATTTCGTTGGTGGCTAAAATTATGACGCTTGATGACGCCAGAAAAACCTTTACCTTTAGATGTCCCGGTAACGTCAACTTTCTGCCCTGCTTCAAAAATATCAACTTTTATTTCTGCCCCAGGCGAGTATTGCTCAAGTTCTTCTGTAGTTACTCTATACTCCAAAAGCCCTTCTCCTGTCTCAACATTTGCCTTTGCATAATTTCCAGCTTCCGATTTTGTTAACGAAGTAGATTTTTTTAGTCCCCATGAAACCTGAACTGCGCTATAACCTTTATCTTGTTGGGTTAGTAAACTGGTAACATGATTTGGCGACGCCTCTACCACTGTGAGAGGAATAGAAACACCGTCATCCGTAAAAAACCGTGTCATCCCACATTTTCGCCCTACTATTCCAATTGTCATTTCTACAGTTCCAGTTTATTTTTACTAATTAAGTTTAATTTGAACATCAACGCCTGCAGCCAGATCAAGCTTCATCAATGCATCAACTGTTTTGTCTGTTGGGTTTATAATATCCATTAGACGTTTATGTGTTCGAATCTCGTATTGATCACGAGCATCCTTATTAACATGAGGTGAAATTAAAATAGTAAAACGCTCTTTTTTGGTTGGTAATGGTATGGGGCCCTTAATTTGGGCGCCAGTACGCTGAGCCGTTTCAACAATCTCTTTTGTAGATTGATCAATCAACCGGTGATCAAATGCTTTAAGACGTATTCTGATTCTTTGTTCTTCGGCCATTATATATTCTCAAATAATTATAGTTATTGATAATTCAATTTCTGTTAGTGATGCTTTCAGCAATATTTGCCGGAACTTCGTTATATTTTTCAAATTCCATTGTATAAACTGCACGCCCCTGAGTTGCTGAACGAAGATCGGTTGCGTATCCAAACATTTCGCTAAGCGGTACTTCAGCACGTATCACTTTTCCAGCAGGAGTTTCATCTGTACCCTGTAGGATTCCGCGACGTCTATTCAGGTCGCCATTTACTGTGCCCATATATTCTTCCGGCGTTACAATTTCGACTTTCATGATCGGCTCAAGTAAGACAGGTTTAGCTTTAAGTGCGCCTTCTTTAAATCCCATTGAACCAGCAATCTTAAATGCCATTTCACTAGAATCAACATCATGATAAGAACCATCATGTAAAGTAACCTTAACATCTACTACTGGATATCCAGCAATGATTCCATTTACCATCTGTTCGATAACGCCTTTTTCAACAGCTGGAATATACTCTTTTGGTACTACACCACCAACAATTTCATTAACAAATTCGAAACCTTCTCCTGCTTTTTTCGGCTCGATCTTGATTACGACGTGACCATATTGACCTCGACCACCTGATTGCCTGACAAATTTGCCTTCAACCTTTTCAAGAGTTGCTCGGATTGTTTCTCGATATGCAACTTGCGGTTTTCCTACATTGGCTTCAACTTTAAATTCGCGTTTTAAACGATCAACAATAATTTCAAGATGAAGTTCGCCCATTCCTGAAATAATTGTTTGCCCAGATTCTTCGTCAGTATGCACCCTAAATGATGGGTCTTCTCGCGCAAGTTTACCAAGTGCTATCCCCATTTTTGCTTGGTCAGGTTTAGTTTTTGGTTCAACAGCGACAGATATAACTGGTTCGGGGAACTCCATGCGTTCTAATGTAATAATATTATTTTGATCACAAAGTGTATCTCCGGTGACAATATCTTTTAACCCGACTGCTGCTGCTATATCCCCTGCACGTACTTCTTTGAGTTCTTCACGACTATTTGCATGCATCTGCAATATTCGACCTACTCGTTCTTTTCTTCCTTTTACGGGATTGTAGACTGTATCTCCTGATTTAAGGATGCCTGAATAAACTCTAAAAAAAGTCAATACTCCAACAAAAGGATCAGTTGCTATTTTAAATGCTAATGCTGCAAACGGATCATCGTCAGACGATTTTCTTTCGCCTTCTGATTCATTTTTATCATCTAGAATTCCTTTAATTGGCGGTACATCAATAGGAGAAGGTAAATATTCAATAACTGCATCTAGCATTGTTTGAATCCCTTTATTTTTAAATGCAGAACCGCAAAATACTGGAACAATCTCATTTGTTAATGTTTGTAATCGTATCCCTTCTTTTATTTGTTCTTGGGAAAGCTCACCAATTTCCAAATATACTTCCATAAGTTTTTCATTTGCTTCTGCTGCACTCTCAACTATTTTATCATGATGTTTTTTAGCTTCACTCTCCATTGTTTGAGGAATATCCTTTTCTTCAAAGTTAATTCCCATATTCTCTTCTTCCCAATAAATAGCTTTCATCTTTACTAAATCAATCACACCTTTAAAATTTTCTTCGGCGCCAATTGGTAATTGCATGGTAATAACGTTGGAGTTAAGACGTTCCCTTATTTGTGTTACAACTCGAAGAAAATCAGCCCCGGCCCGATCCATTTTGTTTACAAAAGCAATACGAGGAACAGAATATTTATTTGCTTGGCGCCAGACAGTTTCAGATTGAGGCTCAACTCCACCTACAGCACAAAATACTGCGCAGCTACCGTCCAAAACACGTAATGAACGTTCTACTTCGATCGTAAAATCAACATGGCCTGGGGTATCTATAATATTAATACGATGCTCTGGAAATTGTGATGTCGTTCCTTTCCAAAAACAAGTTGTTGCGGCAGCAGTGATTGTAATTCCCCTTTCCTGTTCTTGCTCCATCCAGTCCATTGTTGCTGCTCCATCATGAACTTCACCAATTTTATGCGAAACACCTGTATAGAAAAGTACCCTTTCAGTTGTTGTTGTTTTACCAGCATCAATATGAGCCATAATCCCTATATTCCTGTAGTGTTCAATTATCGTATTTCTTGTCATGATGCTTATTTTAATTTACCTATCTCTTACCAACGAAAATGAGAAAAAGCCTTATTCGCTTCTGCCATGCGGTGCGTATCTTCACGTTTTTTTATTGCTGTCCCTCGATTCTCCGAGGCATCTAATAATTCACCGGCTAAACGTGAACCCATATCTTTCTCATTACGATTTTTTGCGGCATCAACAATCCAACGCATTGCCAATGTCATGCTACGTGCAGTTTTTACTTCTACAGGTATTTGATACGTTGCTCCGCCAACACGTCGCGATTTTACCTCAACAGCAGGTTTAATATTTTCAAGTGCCTTATTAAAAATTTCGAGTGGCTCTGTATTTCCCTTATCATTAATTTCATTAAGCGCGCCATAAACAATTTTCTCAGCAATTGATTTTTTACCACTACGCATAATCATGTTAATAAATTTTGCCAAGACCATATCCCCATACTTCGGATCTGGCAGGATTGTTGTTTTCTCGGCAACTCTTCGTCTAGACATCTTTCAAATAATTCCTGTGTTTATCTTTTAAATTTATAGTTTGAATTAGTATTTTTTATGACTTAGGTCGTTTTGCCCCGTATTTTGAACGCCCATGTCGTCTATCACTAACACCAGAGGTATCCAAGGTGCCTCGCACTGTATGGTAGCGAACACCAGGCAAATCCTTAACTCGTCCACCTCTAATCAAAATCACGGAATGTTCTTGTAAATTATGGCCTTCACC